>ERZ808044.30-NODE-30-length-199422-cov-6.522150_pt1 | contig 199422 bp, 196 predicted proteins | sample MGYA00380195_ERZ808044 | MGnify/ENA primary metagenome ERZ808044 (study PRJEB31490, sample SAMN06133423) | mouse gut metagenome | isolation source: Z7_2 | host: mice | place: China: Chengdu | collected 2015-05 ...
AGTATTCCTTTATCGTGCCAAGCGGGACCATGATTATCCATCCTGTGCGCTCTAACGGTATGTTTATCGGAATCACCCAGAGCCTTCGCAATATGATTAAGACCCAGGATCGGATTACCCGCTTCCTTGCGGACCATTCCCATATGACCCAGAAACGGATCGAGGAACTGATGTTGAACCAGAGAGAGCTTGTTAAGGATGTGGGAACGCTTTTGGAGGGAAAGGACGCTGTCCGGGAGGGTTTAATCGATGAAGTGGGCGGAATGAGCGACGCATTGAATAAATTGCACGAAATGATTGACGAGTGCCGCGGGAAAAAGAGTGAAAATAGGTAATGACAGCCCTTTTCAAAAATGCTATACTATTATTGCATTATTTTGCCAGAATAAGGGGGAGAGTATGATGGCAGCTAAAGCAAAGAAACAGGGGAGTAGGAAACAGACGAAAAAGAAGAATACAGAGACGAGCTTTGTGGGGACAGAGATCACCATATGGGTGACCCTTGCCGTAAGTATCCTGCTGATGATCAGTAATTTCGGCTTCGGCGGCTTTGTGGGGGAGATGCTTGCAGGACTGACGGAGGATATCTTCGGATGGACTGCGTTTGTGCTTCCCTTTGTCCTGTTCGGCTCTGTGACATTTATCATATCAAACCGAGGGAACCCCAACGCCTATGTGAAGGTGGGGGCAATGCTTTGCCTTATGGCGCTTGCCTGTACATTTCTTCAACTGGTTGACAAAAAGGGAGGGCTTTTGGGCGGATTGCTCTCAGGTATCCTGACGCCGGCCATTGGGGTTGCCGGCGCTTATGTGGTGGACGTGATTCTGATGATTATCTGTCTGGTGATCATCACGGGGAAGTCTGCGCTTAAAGGAGTCAAGAGCCATAGCACAAAGGCCATAGACATTGCGAAGCAGGATGCCGCGCGCAGGCGCGAAATGGCAGAGGAACGCCGGAGGATGAGGGAGACCGGCGCCATTGAGGCAGTGAAGGGGGCGGCGAAAAAGCCCCGTAAGAGAAGCGACAGGCATGTGGAGGGCGTTTCCTTTAATACGGAGATACAGGAGGCGCCTGTTGAAGCACAGGCGGCAGAGCCACAGAAAAAGAATGAGCCTGAAAAGGCCATGGAGTTTGTCATTAACAGGGGCGGCGACGGATATGAGGATGCCTTGGAGGGCGGCATGGCAGGAACGGAAAAGCCGGAGGTATCCGTAGACGTGGGTGCGCCAAAGCAGCAGGAGGCGTGGGCAATGCCTGAAGAAGGGGCAGAGCCTTTAGAGACGGCTTCGGAAGGAAAATCGGTGAAGAAGCAGAGGAGGAATGGGAAGGAGGACGCCGCCATGGAGACGGAGGCTTTCGCTTCCGCCATAGCCTGCGAGAACCAGAAGCCTAAGAAGGAATACCGGATGCCGCCTGTTTCCCTGCTTAAGAAGGGGACACGTAAGAAGGGCGAGTCAGATGCCAGTCTCAGGGAGACTGCCATGAAGCTTCAGCAGATTTTACAGAATTTTGGGGTTAAGGTTACTGTGACTAATGTAAGCTGCGGCCCATCTGTCACCCGTTATGAATTGCAGCCGGAGATGGGGGTAAAGGTCAGCAAGATTGTAGGGCTTTCTGATGACATTAAGCTTAATCTGGCTGCTGCGGATATCCGTATCGAGGCGCCGATTCCCGGCAAGGCGGCGGTGGGAATCGAGGTGCCGAATAAGGAGAATTCTCCGGTCATGTTTCGGGATCTTCTGGAGTCTTCGGAATTCCAGAACAGCCAGTCAAAGATTTCGTTTGCCGTGGGAAAGGATATCGGCGGCAAGGCCGTGGTGTCGGATATTGGGAAGATGCCCCATGTGCTGATTGCCGGACAGACCGGCTCAGGAAAGTCGGTGTGTATCAATACGCTGATTATGAGTATCTTATATAAGGCAAGGCCGGAGGAGGTCAAGCTGATTATGATTGACCCCAAGGTGGTGGAGTTAAGCGTCTACAACGGGATTCCACATCTGATGATTCCTGTGGTGACGGACCCGAAGAAGGCGGCAGGCGCCCTTAACTGGGCGGTTGCGGAGATGGATCGGCGTTATCGGGAATTTGCGGAGTACGGCGTGCGTGACATGAAGGGCTATAATGAGAAGATCATGTCCATGCCGTCGATGGACGGTGCGCCTAAAGAGCCTTTGCCTCAGATTATTGTGATTGTGGACGAGCTGGCGGATCTGATGATGACCGCCCCAGGGGAGGTGGAGGGCGCGATCTGCCGTCTGGCGCAGCTTGCGAGAGCAGCGGGAATCCATCTCGTTATTGCGACTCAGAGACCTTCAGTCAACGTTATCACTGGTCTGATTAAGGCAAATATGCCGTCGCGTATTGCATTTTCCGTGTCACAGGGCGTAGATTCCAGGACGATTATCGACATGAACGGGGCGGAGAGACTTTTGGGAAAGGGCGATATGCTGTTCTATCCTGCGGGGTATTTGAAGCCTGCCAGGGTACAGGGGGCTTTCGTCTCGGATAAAGAGGTTCAGGAGGTGGTAGATTTCCTGAAGGAAAACAGTGAAGAGGTTACATACGATGAGGAAGTGGTGAACCATGTGAACACCAACCAGGGCGGCAGTATACCTGTGCCTGGCGCCCCGCCTGAGGAGGATGCCCACGACGCTTATTTCATGGAGGCAGGGCGGCTGATCATCGATAAGGACAAGGCGTCCATCGGGATGCTGCAAAGGGCGTTTAAGATTGGCTTTAACCGGGCGGCAAGAATCATGGACCAGCTTGCCGAGGCAGGGGTCGTAGGGCCTGAGGAGGGAACCAAGCCCAGAAAGGTTTTGATGGCTTTGGAGGAATTCGACCAGTTTGTATCAAGTAGTGAAGCACAATAAACAGCAGACAGAAGAAAGGATGGGGAATGCGATGAAAACAGATATCCAGATTGCACAGGAGGCACAGATGGCCCACATCAGAGATGTGGCGAAGGTGGTAGGAATCGGGGAGGATGAGCTTGAGTTCTACGGAAAATACAAGGCCAAGCTTTCCGATGAAGTGTGGGAAAGAATCAAGGACAGGCCTGACGGAAAGCTTGTGCTGGTGACGGCGATTAACCCGACCCCTGCCGGGGAAGGGAAGACCACGACGACGGTTGGGTTGGGGCAGGCTTTGGCAAAGCTTAATAAGAAGGCAATCATTGCCCTGCGCGAGCCTTCTCTTGGCCCTTGCTTTGGAATCAAGGGAGGCGCGGCAGGGGGAGGATATGCCCAGGTGGTGCCTATGGAGGATTTGAATCTTCATTTTACCGGAGATTTCCATGCCATCACGTCGGCAAATAACCTGCTGGCAGCCATGTTGGACAACCATATCCAGCAGGGCAACGCCCTTCAGATTGATCCGAGACAGGTAGTCTGGAAACGCTGTCTGGATATGAATGACCGAAATTTGCGCAATATTGTTGTAGGTCTGGGAAATAAGATGGACGGCATGGTCAGGGAGGACCATTTTGTTATCACGGTGGCGTCTGAGATCATGGCGATTCTCTGTCTGGCCGAGGATATACAGGATTTGAAAAAGCGTCTGGGAAGGATTATTGTGGCGTATAATTTCAGCGGCGAGCCGGTGACAGCGGAGGATCTGAAGGCCACAGGAGCCATGACTGCCCTGTTAAAGGACGCTGTTAAGCCGAACCTGATTCAGACCTTAGAGCATACGCCTGCACTGGTTCACGGAGGGCCTTTTGCCAATATCGCCCACGGCTGCAACAGTGTGAGAGCTACAAGGATGGCGCTGAAATTAAGTGATATCACGGTGACCGAGGCTGGTTTTGGCGCAGACCTTGGGGCGGAGAAGTTTTTGGATATCAAGTGCCGCAAGGCGGGCTTTCGTCCGGATGCGGTGGTGCTGGTTGCAACCGTGCGCGCCTTGAAGTATAATGGCGGTGTTGCCAAAGAGGATTTGGGAAAAGAGAACCTTGAGGCTCTTAAAAAGGGAATCGTAAACCTTGAAAAGCATATCGAGAATATTAAGAAATACCAGGTTCCGGTTGTGGTAACCCTGAATTCCTTCGTGACGGATACGGAAGCGGAGAATGAATACATCCGTAAGTTCTGTGAGGAGAAGGGCTGTGAGTTTGCTCTCTCTGAAGTATGGGAGAAGGGCGGAGAGGGAGGAATCGCCCTTGCCAGGAAGGTGCTTGACACCCTTGAGAACAAGGAGAGCCATTTCCATACCCTGTATCCGGATGAGATGTCTCTGGAGGATAAGATTGAGACAATCGCAAAAGAGATTTACGGCGCAAGAGGGGTGGTCTATGAGCCGGCTGCAAAGAAGCAGCTTGCGAAGATTACGTCCATGGGCTTTGGAAGCCTTCCAATCTGCATGGCGAAGAATCAGTATTCCCTCTCTGACGATGCGAAGAAGCTGGGACGTCCTACGGATTTTGACATTCATATCAGGGAAGTCTATGTAAGCGCCGGCGCCGGCTTTGTGGTTGCACTGACAGGCGCCATCATGACGATGCCGGGTCTGCCGAAGGTTCCGGCGGCAAACGGGATTGATGTCACGGATGATGGGAAGATCACCGGATTGTTTTAAGAAAAACCTGCCGGAATCTGTTTTGGTAACGGCAGTAAGTAGGGGGGTCTCTTAAGATGAAATGCGAGTATTGCGGATATGAGATACCGGAAGGGATGTTATACTGTGAATCGTGCGGAAGGGAGGTACGCATTGTTCCGGATTATAATCCCTTGGATGACATGCTTACTGAGCAGATAAGGGGTGCCATTAACGGCGAAGACGGGTATGAGGATTATCTTGACTATGGCCCGATTGGAGATACGGATGGGAGAAGGGGCAGCGCAGGAAGGAATACAGGGCGGGGAGCAGGCCGCGACATGGGGAGTGGAGTAGGCCGAAGCACCAGCCGTGATATACGGAATGGAGTAAGCCGAAGCACCAGCCGAGATATGGGGAACGGAGTGAGCCGAAGCACTAGCCGTGACATGGGCGGGGGAGTGAGCCGAAGCACCAGCCGTGACATGAGTGGAGTAGGCCGAAGCACCAGCCGGGACATGCGAAACGGAGTAAGCCGAAGCACCAGCCGGGATATGGGAGGGGTGAGCCGGAATACAGGCCCACGCCGGGGAAGCGCAACCGAAAACATGTCTGAGCGTGACCGAAAGCGCAGGCAGGCAGAGCGCAAAAAGGCAAAGCGGCGCAAAAGGATGGGATGCCTTCTTATCCTGCTCTTAATCATTGCCGCGGCTTCGGGAGGCGCCGTCTATCTGTACCTGAACTCCTATCAGGGTATTATAAGCAGAGGGAACAAGGCGTTAAAGGCAGGAGAATTGAATCAGGCAATCGCCTATTTTGAACGGGGCATCCGTAAAGACGAGACGAAAGAAGATGCCTATATAGGATTGTCGAAGGTCTACATTGCCAAGAAGGACTTGGACTGGGCGGAATCTATTTTTCTTGAGGCGGTGAAAAAGCAGCCGAAGAACGCGAATATTTATCAGGCATACGTGGAATTCTATGTGGATACGGACCAGAAGGAGAAGATTCCGCTGCTTCTTGAGGATGTGGACGGGGAGGTTGCCGAGCATCTGGCGGGTTATATTGTTGCCGGCCCTGAGTTTAGCCTGGACGACAGTGAGATTTACGAGGATGTCCAGGAGTTGTCCCTGTCCACAGAGGAGGGACATACCATCTATTACACGGATGACGGAACCGAGGCTACAATCCGCAGTAAGAAGTACACAGAGCCGATTCAGATTGGAGAAGGGGTAAACGAAATCTCTGCTCTGTCCGTTGACGAGAAGGGTGTTCCCGGCCTGCCGGTAAAGAAGACTTATACGGTTGAGCTTCCTATTGTGGACGCGCCGGCTGTGTCGCCGTCTACCGGCCAGTACAGCTTGGCGGTACAGATTGAGATTAAGGTGCCGGAGGGGTATACGGCTTATTATACCATGACCGGAGAAGAACCCTCGACGGCCTCCAGTAAGTATATGGGCCCCATAGATATGCCTGAGGGAGAGACTCTGTTCAAGGCAATCCTTGTAAACGGGAAAGGCAGGACCAGCGGGGTTACCACCAGGAATTATGTGCTTGAATCTGAGTAGAATACTCTTAAAAGAGTGTTTATAGATAAGAAAGGAGAAAAATTATGAAGTATGTATGTGATGTATGTGGATGGGAGTATGACGAGGAGGCTGGATATCCGGAGGGAAATATCGAGCCGGGAACAAAGTGGGAGGATGTGCCGGAGGATTTCGTGTGCCCTCTCTGTATGGTAGGGAAGGATCAGTTCTCTGAGGCGTAAAGCCAGGACAAGGTCCAAGAGCAGGATAAATGAAAAGCAGGGTATAGGAGGCTTCTCTTTCTATGCCTTGCTTTTTATAGTGAAAAAATTCCAAATTATACCTGGAAAAACAAAATACTCTATGATATAGTATATTCTGCCTACACTTTTATAGCTGCATCTTGAACAGCTAAGAAAATTTTAGAAATACATAAGGAGCATGGTAATGAAAAAGTTAAAAATTCGAGGGAAACTGACATTGGGCTTTGGGCTTCTGCTGATTATTTTGATTGTGATGAACGCATTTTCACTTTCAAATTTACGAGGTATTTCAAATCTTTCTGTTGATTTGTATGCGGGCCCGCATATGAGTGCGCTTTCCTCTGTCGCACTGCTAAAAGATGTTTATAGAATAGAAAATGCAGCCGATAAGATGCTGTTGACAGGTGACAGCCAGCCAACGGATGATTACGAGAAAGCCTGCCAGAGTATTGAGAAGGAATTGACTGCGATTCGGGAAACGGGCGTGATTGATGCTGAGCTGATAACGGCTTTTGAGGAAAAGTTTTCCGCATTGAAAGCGTCGTATGCTGAGATTAGCAGTTTATTATCCGAACAAGAACAGCCTCAGGTGACAGATGCGGTGGAGCAGTTTGAAGGATTGGCCGCTGAGACGACGTCGATTGCACAGGAGATATCCGTCGCTTCACAGGCAAAAGCAGAAGGTTTTAAAAACCAGGCGGTTTCACAGGCCAACCGCAGCATCATTATTCAGGACGTTTTATTTGCTGTGATCGTGCTTGCCTCTCTGCTGATTTCTTATAAAATGTCGCTAATCATTACTGTACCTCTCAAAAAACTGTCCCAGGGGATGCAGCAGGTTTCAGAGGGTCATCTGGAAATCGATTTCGACAGCTTAGGGCAGGATGAACTTGGGATACTTTCCCGTCAGCTAAATGCAACGATATTCAATATCCGACAGTATGTGGAGGATATTTCTTTTGTGTTGGGCGGTATTTCCAACGGCGATATTTCTATGGAAATCGAACGGGAATACATTGGGGACTTTGAGGAAATCAAGAAATCCCTCAACCTGATCCTCGATTCCCTAAATGATACGATTGGACAACTCCACCGTTGTTGTACGCAGGTTCGGGCAGGCTCGGAGAACCTTGCATCCAATTCCCAGACGTTGGCGCAGGGCTCTACCGAACAGACTGCCGCAGTGGAATCTTTTAAAATGTCATTAGATAAAGTCGCGGACTTAACCCGAAAGGATGGCGAGAATGCCGCCCATGTCAAGCAGATTTCGGGACAAGCATGGGAGGTTGTCGTCCAAAGCAACCGTCAGATGGATGATATGGTTCAGGCCATGGGGGAGATTGGGGCATCATCACAGGAGATTGCAAAAGTAATCAAAATCATTGATGATATTGCTTTCCAGACAAATATCCTGGCACTCAATGCAGCGGTAGAAGCTGCGCGCGCCGGCGAATCGGGCAAAGGCTTTGCGGTAGTTGCGGATGAAGTGCGCAATCTTGCGGGCAAGAGCGCAGAAGCTGCCAGCTCTACCGCAGAAATGATTGAAAAATCAGCATTAGCGGTGGAACATGGGATTCAGGTGGCTGACGCGACGGTTCAATCCATGAAGCAGGTGGGGGACAATGTGCAGTCAATGGCAGAGCTTTTAGGGGATATCGATCAGTCTACGAATGAGCAGGCAGATGCATTTGCGCGTATGGTAGATTCGGTTTCTCAGATTAGCGGAGTCGTACATGCCAACGCAGCGGCTGCCGAAGAAAATTCTGCCGCATCCAGGGAGTTGTCCGAGCAGGCAAGGATACTGGAAAGCCTGGTCAAAAAATTCTCCACCAGAAAATAATTATCTGAATAAAGATGAAAAGGAAAGTGAATTTGGGAGATATGACAATCCGGAGAAAGGATTGTCATATTTTTTATAAATACTTATTACAATGATAGTAATAGAGTAAATTATGAGGAGTAAGAGTATGAAATCTATTGTGGCAATGCTGCTTACAGCCTTGCTGTGTGTACAGCCGGTGTATGGGATGGAGGCGAAGGAGACGATTCTGTATACGGATGTACAAGGAGAGGAGGCGAAGGAGAGCGAAGGCACAGGGGAAAAGAAAGAGAAGCCGGATGGAGCCGAAGACCAGAAGGAGACGGAGGAAATTGCTGTAAAGCGCAAGGAGGATATCCAGGAGGCAGGGGATTCAGGCAGCGTAGCGGCGGGGCAGGTGGAGGTTTCTGCGCCTTCTGCGATTCTGATGGAGTCCTCCACAGGGCAGGTGATTTTTGAGAAGGATGCGGATACACAGCGCCCTCCGGCCAGTGTGACAAAGGTTATGACGCTTCTGCTGATTTTTGATGCGTTAGGTGACGGGAAGATTAAGCTGGAGGATCAGGTGACTACTTCAGAATATGCGGCGTCCATGGGCGGCTCCCAGGTGTTTTTAGAGCCAGGCGAGGTGCAAACGGTGGATACGCTGATTAAGTGTATCTCTGTGGCAAGTGCAAACGACGCATGTGTGGCAATGGCAGAGTATATCTGCGGTAGTGAAGATGAATTCGTGGCGCAGATGAACAAAAGGGCCGAAGGGCTTGGAATGACGAATACCCATTTTGTCAACTGTAATGGACTGGACGCGGACGGACACCTGACAACTGCCAGGGATATTGCGCTGATGTCAAGGGAATTGATTACAGCATACCCTCAGATTCACGATTACTGCACTATCTGGATGGAGAATATTACCCACACAACGAAGAAGGGAACCTCTGAATTCGGTCTCTCCAACACGAATAAACTAATCCGTCAGTATGAATATGCCACTGGTCTGAAAACGGGCTCTACCAGCAAGGCAAAGTTCTGTGTATCCGCCACGGCGAAAAAGGACGACACAGAGCTGATTGCGGTCATTATGGCGGCAGAGGACAGCAAAGCCCGTGTAAAGGATGCTATTACTCTCTGTAACTATGGCTTTGGAAAATGCAACAAGTACCAGGAGGAGGGGATAAAGCCCGTCAAGCCAGTGAAGCTGTCAAGAGGAGTGAAAGCAACCGTCAAGGCTTCTCAGGAGGAGCCGTTTACATATATCGATACCACTGGGGCAGATTTGAAAGGGATGGAGAGAAAAGTGTCGGTGGATAAGAAACTTAAGGCGCCGATTAAGAAGGGTGATAAAGTAGGAGAAGTGGAGTATTACCTAAATGGCGCCAAGGTAGGAAGCCGGAATATCGTTGCGTCTGAGACGGTGGAGGCAATCAGTTACCAGAGCGCTCTGTTGGATACAATCGAAGCCTGGCTGCTGTGAGATACGTTCAAAAGCCCGTAAAGGCAAGGAATTCTGCCTTGGCGGGCTTTTGCATTTTCATAGGGTCTAATCTTCTTTCAAATAGCTGTATTCTGGTTCGTCATGTTCAATATCAATAATTCTGACATCCTTCGAGGAGGCAGGCAACTCCTGGGAATGTGTGGCTGCGATAAACTGCACATTGGGGAATACTGCGCGAAGCGAGTTAATAACATTTCCCTGTAAGTGGGAATCTAAGTGCATATCCAATTCGTCAATCAATACAACTCCCTTTGATTTCGCAATGTCCTCCTGCTTATGGGGATTCAGTAAGGCCATACGGCAGGCAATATCAAAAACCATCCAGATTAAGGACTGGAAGCCTGCGCTTTGATGCCCCACAGGAAGGATGGTATCTTTGACCTGGTACATGAGTTCATCCAGCTTCTTATCATAAAAGAAGGTGTAAGTCTCTCCTGTATTCATCTGGTTTGCGAAATCTGCCATTGTGTTCATGACTGCTTCATATTCGACGGTATTCTCCATCTTTGAGCACCAGTTGAACAGGAATCTTTGATTCGTCAATTCTGATAAAGTATCCATATAACCGACTGTTCTTGCGTATTTTTTCCGGAAAATATTTTCCGTCTTTTCTAATCTCAACGAGGAGGCTCTCCCCACCCCCTGGAAGCTTAATACAGGCAGGTCTAATTCAGCTTTCTTGGCGAGACGCCGAAGGACGGCGGTAGTGTCTTTTGGCTGAATCGAGGTCTTGGAAGCATGGATGCTGGTCCGGCTCATAATCCAGCGGACGGGGATCTTCATCCCCTCAACGCTTGCCACCAAGGTAACCTCAACCGGAACATTGTAGCTGCATTCTAACGTGCCGGCGCTGGTTGCGCTGTAAACTTTGCTGACCTCATCTCTGGTAAAATGTGTCATGGAAAAACCTTCGATTCCGGAAAGTATTCCGGAAAGACCTGTGGTGAGGGCGTTAAGAATCGAAGTCTTCCCTTTTCCGTTTCTTCCTTTTATTAGCTGAAAGCCTGGTTCAAATTCCAGACGTAATTGTTCAATTCCTCTAAAATTCGTTATCTGCGCATTGATTAAATGCATGGTACACCTCCTGAAATGTTGCTGATTAAGTACGATTGTACTAGACATAAGTATAATCTTTTTTGGGGGGTTTAGCAATGGATAAATTGGGAATTTGGGCTATTTTGTAAAAGGAATCATATAGAGTATAACAAATTTCGCAGAGTATCATCCTCTGCGAAAAATATTTCTAAAGAATATATTTAATGAACTAAAATTTTGATAAGGAGTAGCCTATGAATATTCTTGTGATAGCGCCTCATCCGGATGATGAGATTCTGGGAGTACACAGTCAGGTCTCAGATACGAGAAAAAAGAAAGGCGGGTTAATATGTGTTTGGCAATTCAGGAAATGAGGGAGGAAGAACGTCTTGCGGGCATTGACCAGGTAAATCGCTTGCATCGCTTACTGGTAAGTGAAAAGAAGTATGATGAGTTAGAAAGGTCAACAAAGGATAAGGAATACCAGAAGCAGCTTTTTGAAAAGTATGGTATTATTTAACAGCATAAACAAGCTTAAAACCAAAGAGGGGGCATCTGGAAGCAATATACCATTTTCCAGACACCCCCTCTTTTTCTATATCCCTTCACCCTTTTTTCACATTTCCACCATATTTTTCCCACACTTTCCCCTTATAATAACCAAGTAATATTTCAGCAAGGAGAGAAGCCATGAGTAACCAGAATGTATTTGAGCGCGTAGAGAAAAAATACCGCTTAACCCAGAAGCAGTACGACCTGTTCCGAGACGCGGCATCGCAGAAAATCCGGATGGATGAATACGGCCTGCATACCATCCGCAATATTTACTACGACACCCCCAATTACGAGCTAATCCGCCGTTCCATCGACAAGCCGAAATATAAAGAAAAACTCCGCCTGCGGGGTTACGGGGAGATTCATGAGGACAGCGCCGTATTTCTTGAAATCAAGAAGAAGTACAGAGGCGTGGTCTATAAACGGCGGACGCAGCTTGCCATGATGCAGGCCCGCGCCTATCTGGAATCAGGAAACGTTACGGAGAAGAAAAACCAGATTATGAAGGAGATTGATTATTTTATTCAATTTTACCGCCCAAAGCCCAGAGTCTACCTTGCCTACGACAGAGAGGCTTTTGTGGGGATAGAGGACGAAAATCTTCGCATCACCATAGACCGCAACATCCGAAGCCGCAGCCACCGGTTGGAATTATCCTATGACGGAGAATGTGAAATGCTGAATCCGGGAGAGTACCTGATGGAAATAAAGGTAAAAGAGGCATACCCCATATGGCTTGCGGATTTGTTGGGAAAACTAAAGATTTATCCCACATCATTTTCAAAATACGGGGAAGTGTACGCCCAGGCTGTAAAAAATGAATCGGAAAGAGAGGAAAAGAGGATATGTTTACAAGCATACTAAACAATACAGAGGGAAGCCTTACGATCCAAAATGCTCTGCTGTGCGCCGTGGTGTCACTGGCATTGGGATTGGTGATAGCTCTGGTTTATGGCCTTCAAGGGGCGTGCAGCAAGAATTTTATGATGACTCTGGTGATGCTTCCCGTACTGGTGCAGATGGTCATTATGCTGGTAAACGGAAACCTTGGAACCAGCGTTGCGGTACTGGGCGCCTTCAGTCTGGTCAGGTTCCGTTCGGTTCCGGGCACGTCGAAGGAGATGGCTGTCATCTTTTTTGCCATGGCAGTAGGTCTGGCCACAGGAACAGGCTTCTTAGGGTTTGCCGCTGTTATGACCCTTGTGGTGGGCGTGGTATTTCTGGCGTTGGAGAAGTCCCGTTTTGGCGAGTGGAAGCAGGAACGGAAGGATTTGCGGATTACCATTGCAGAGCATTTGGACTATACGGAGATTTTTGATGACATTTTCCAGAAATATACCAGCAAATGCTGCCTCCAAAAAGTGAAAACAACGAATCTTGGCAGTATGTATGAGTTGGATTACCACATTACCTTAAAGGACGTCCGGCAGGAGAAGGAGATGTTAGACGAGATTCGCTGCAGAAACGGAAATCTGACCGTGATCTGCGGACGGCGTGCTACTGTGCAGGAGGAATTATAAGATAGGAGTTGATGCAGATGAATACAGGAAACAGGAGGCTTACGGCGTTATTATTGAGTGCGCTGCTTGTCAGTACCCTGTCAGGGTGCGCGCAGGACGGCCAGGAGAAGGAAACGGTTTTGTCGGCAGAAGCAGCAGATACGTCTGAACATGCGTCTGTCAGTACAGTGGCCCTTACAGAAGGGAAGTACAGTGAAGAAAAGCTGGACGACACATGGGATGAAAAAGAAGCAGTCTATTTATCATTAGAAAATGATAAGATTTCTTTTGGAGAAAATGCTGGATTGTCTAAGGATAATGATGATGAGGATAAGGTGGAGATTACAGAAGGTACGGCTGTCATTAAGGGGGCGGGAACCTATGTGCTCTCAGGGACTCTAAAGGACGGGCAGATTATTGTAGATGGGGAAAAAGAAGATACGGTGAGGCTTATCTTTAACGGGGTTTCCTTAACCTCAAGCAGTTCGGCGCCTGTTTACAGCAAGGGCGGTAATTTGATTGTCACACTGGCAGAGGGCACGGTAAATACCATAGAGGACGGCGGGGACTATACCCTTGAAGCGGGGGAGGACGAGCCTGGCGCAGCGGTTTTTGCCAAAGACGATTTGACATTTAATGGGGCTGGGTCGCTTCATGTGACCGGAAATTATAATCATGGGATTCAGTGTAAGGAGGATTTGAAATTTGTCAGCGGTACTTATGTAATCTCAGCGGCAAATGACGGGATTGTGGGAAAAGACAGCGTATCTGTGCGGGACGGCTGTTATACCATTGAAAGCGGCGACGACGGAATTAAGGCGACCAACGCCGAAGCTTCTGACAAGGGCTATATTTTGATTGAAAACGGCAGCTTTCAGATTGCCGCTTTGGGGGACGGGCTTCAGGCTGAGACCCTTCTTCGGGTAAATGACGGAGACTTTGAGATTACCGCCGGAGGCGGCTGTGAAAATGCAGAGATGGTTTCAGGTATGCCTGAGGATATGGGGGGAATGACGCCGTCTGGGAATGGCCAGGGGATGCGGGAAGGGAGAATGACGCCGCCGGAGGGAGAGATGCCGGAGGGAGGGATGACGCCGCCGGAGGGTGAGATGCCGGAAGAAGGGATGACGCCGCCGGAGAGAGAGATGCCGGAGGGAGGAATGACGCCGCCACAAGGAGAGATGCCCCAGGGAGAGATTCCAAAAGGAGGAATGACGCCGCCCCAAGGTGAGACACCAAAAGGAGATGAATCAAAGGCAGATGAGAATGATACGTTAGACGCCTCATCTGAGGCTGCAAGTACAAAAGCGCTAAAATCCTATGTAGAATTAATCCTCGCAGGCGGAGAATTTAATCTAAACTCACAGGACGACGGAATCCACAGTAACCAGAACGTCACTATTTTAGACGGTTTCATCACCATTTCCACCGGCGACGACGGAATCCATGCAGAGAAAACGCTGACTGTTGAAAACGGCAGCATCGATATTCAGAAAAGCTATGAAGGTCTGGAAGGATTTGATATTGTCATTAACGGCGGCGACATAAAGGTTGTCTCCTCAGACGACGGAATTAATGCGGCGGGTGAGGAGGAAAACGCAGAAGAACCAGAGAAGCCAAAGGTCTCCCAGGCAGAAGAAAAAGAGAACGCTGCTTCTGACGGAGGCAGAGGAGGGGGACATCATTTTATGGCAGACGAGGATCAGGGCGCCTCCATGACTATCAACGGAGGCACTGTATACGTAAATGCCAATGGAGACGGCCTGGACGCTAATGGAGACATTTTCATAGGCGGAGGCGAGGTCACGGTACACGGGCCGGCTGACGGAGGGAACGGTACCCTGGACTATGCGGCCTCCTGCAAGATAACAGGCGGCACATTAATCGGTATCGGAAGCATGGGAATGGCCCAGAATCCAAGCGGGGATTCCACGCAGGCGTCGCTGGTATTTCAAACGGACAAGGCAGTCGAGGCAGGAACCCCTATTTCCCTGAAGGACAAAGAGGGGAATACCCTTGCCGAGACGGTCACAGAGAAAACCGCCCAGTGGTTTGCAATATCATCTCCAAACCTGTCGGTAGGGGAAAGCTATATATTTTGTGCAGGAACGGCTGAAAAAGAAGTAAATCTAACCCAGACAGTCAGTCAATTTTCCTTTTAGGCAGATTCCGTTTCGGAAATCTTTTGAAAATCTTGCTGTCGGGAAATGAATGTGATACAATAATCCCATCCTGAACGAAAGAGTCTTATGTAATTTACATGGGATTTTGAATACGTACAGCAGATTTGGAGGACAAGATGATAAATCGGGATTGGGAGAAGTTTGGGGAGGATATCCGTAAGACTGTGCAGGATGCCATCGATGCCCAGGACTTCGGGAAATTGAATCAGACGATTACGAATACGATTAATAATGCGGTTGACAGCGTTTCCAGAAATATCCGCAACGCCCAGGAGGCGCAGCAATTTCAGACAAGAGGCAGAGATCCTGTGAACAGAAGGTTTGGTTCACAGGATACTGTGCGTGGGAGAGATAACAGAAGGAACGGATATTCGGGGCAGGAGAATGGCCATGGCATAAGGAGGCAGAAGCAGCCTTTGGCGCTGTACCGCAAACCCGCCGGTGTGCAGGCAGGCGGCACGCTTACGACGGTATTTGGGGCAGTCGCGGGTGGTATGTTCTCCGTAGCCCTGGTATTTTTCGTTATCACGGCACTGATGGCCGGTGCCTTCGGGATTCCGGAGATTATGGTAACAGCGCTGTTTTTGATCTTTGCGGCAGCGGGATTTGTGGCCTGCGGGTTCGGCGCCGGTATACGGGGCAGGGTGAAAAGGTTTCGTACTTATGTCCAGGTTCTCGGTATGCGTGAGTATTGCAATATCCGTGAGCTTTCAGAGAGGGTCCATAAGAGTGTCAAATTTGTAGTCAAAGATTTGGAATATATGTTTGCCAAGGGATGGTTTCTGGAGGGGCATCTGGACGATGAAAAGACCTGTCTCATCACAAGCCACGGGATGTATCAGCAGTACAAGCAGATACAGGCGGACAGAAGGGTAACTGAACAGGAAAAGGCGGCAAACCAGCAGCGGGCAGAGGACGAGGAATACGTGCAGGAGAAGCAGGGTACAGAAAGCGGACGCTCTAAGCTGCCGCCAGAGGTACAGAAGGTCGTGGAGGAGGGGGATGCCTATATCCGGAAGATTCACGCCTGCAATGACGCTATCTCCGGTGCGGAGATATCTGCGAAGATTTCCCACATGGAGATGCTGGTGGACAAGATTTTCGACAGGGTAGAGCAGGAGCCCGAAGCTGTGGACGACATCCGCAGGCTGATGGAATATTATCTGCCCACCACCGTGAAGCTTTTGGAGGCGTACCGGGAGCTGGACGCACAGCCAATCGACGGCGAGAATATCCGTTCCTCCAAGCGGGAGATTGAGGCCACGTTAGATACGCTGAACCTGGCGTTTGAGAAGCTGTTGGATGGATTATTTCAGGAGACTGCGTGGGACGTTTCCTCGGATATTTCGGTACTGCATACCATGCTTGCCCAGGAGGGGCTTACGGACGACGGCTTGCACAAGCCGAATTGATTGTGAAGGATGGGAGAGAAGATGAAGAACGAATTTGAGAACTTTCAGGCAACTCCGGAGTTGACGCTTAACCCGTTTCAGGACGAGCCAAAACCCCAGACAGTGACAGAAGAAAAAGCGCCTGTGCTGGACGAGAATATTTTGTCGGAGGAGGAACGGCGGGCGGTGGATGCGTTTGCCGCGCAGATTGACTTGATGAACTCTAACGCGATCTTACAGTACGGGGCGGGGACCCAGAAGAAGATGGCGGATTTTTCAGAGGCAGCGCTGGAGAACGTGCGGACAAAGGACTTGGGAGAAGTGGGAGAGCTGCTCTCAGGAGTCGTCAAAGAGCTTCGCAGTTTTGACGAGGAGGAGGAAAAGGGATTTCTTGGAATCTTCAAGAAGGGCTCTGGAAGAATCCAGTCTATGAAGGCCAAGTATGCGAAGGCAGAGACGAATATCAACCAGATTTGCAAGGTGCTGGAATCCCATCAGGTGCAGCTTCTGAAAGATGTTGCGGTGCTGGATAAGATGTACGAGCTGAATCTTACATATTTTAAAGAATTGTCCATGTATATTCTGGCTGGAAAGAAGAAGCTTGCCGAGGTGCGAAGCACTAAGCTTCCCGAACTTCTTTCTAAGGCGTCGCGCTCAGGGCTGGCGGAGGATGCCCAGGCGGCCAGGGATTTGGACGCCATGTGCAATCGGTTTGAGAAGAAAATACATGACCTGGAGTTGACGCGGACGGTTTCCATGCAGACGGCTCCCCAGATCCGGCTGGTGCAGGGCAACGATACTCTGATGGTGGAGAAGATTCAGTCTACCATCGTCAACACCATTCCTCTGTGGAAAAGCCAGATGGTGCTGACCCTTGGCGTAGAGCATTCCGCACAGGCTGCCGCTGCTCAGCGGGAGGTGACGGATATGACCAATGAGCTTTTGCGAAGGAACGCGGATAAGCTTAAGCTGGCGGTTACCGAGACGGCCAGGGAATCGGAGAGAGGCATTGTGGAGATTGAGACTCTTAAGCATACCAATGAGACGTTGATTTCCACTCTGGATGAGGTGATGCAGATTCAGAGGGAGGGCAGGCAGAAGCGTGCAGAGGCTGAGCAGGAGATGGTTCGTCTGGAGAGGGAATTAAAGACAAAGCTTCTTCAGGTGCGCTAAAGGAATTATTTAGAAAAAAACCTTGATTTTGCAGAGATATAGTGCTATACTGTGTTACAGTTACATAAGGAAATCGGCATAAGAGTGGACGAAAGTTCACTCTTATTTGTTGGTAAGGAGGAAATTGCCGTTGACAAAGAGAGAGAGCTATGAACAGAAGACAGAAGAAATCTTAAACCCTATATTAGAGGAGTATGGATTTGAACTCGTGGATGTGGAGTATGTGAAGGAAGGCGGGACCTGGTATCTCAGGGCATATATTGATAAGCCGGAGGGAATCAGTATTGACGACTGCGAGGCTGTGAGCCGCAGGCTTTCGGATATACTGGATGAGAAGGATTATATAGACGGGGCATACATCCTGGAGGTAAGCTCTCCCGGACTTGGCAGACCTCTTAAGAAGGAGAAGGATTTTAAGCGGAGTCTGGGGGAGGAAGTAGAGCTTCGGACTTACCGCATGATTGAGAAGCAGAAGGAATTTACCGGAATCTTGAAGGGGTATGATGAGAATACGGTAACCATTGAGGAGGACGGCGGGAACGCAAGGACATTTGAGAAGGCGGATATTGCGCTGATTCGGCTTGCATTTGATTTTTAGAGCAAAAGCCGGATGTCCCGCGTTTGAATTTTTAGATAGGAGGATAATACGATGAATACGGAATTATTAGAAGCGTTGAATATATTAGAGAAGGAAAAGGAGATAAGCAAAGAGACGTTGATGGATGCGATTGAGAATTCTTTGCTGAATGCATGTAAGAATCATTTTGGAAAAGCTGATAACATCAGGGTAATTATGGACAGAACCACCTGTGATTACAGGCTGTTTGCGGAAAAGACGGTGGTGGAGGATGTGGAGGATAAGCTAGAGGAGATTAGCTTAGAGGATGCCAGGGCAATCGACGGCAAGTATGAGCTTGGAGATATCGTACAGATCCCTATTGAGTCCAAGTCCTTCGGGCGGATCGCTACCCAGAATGCCAAGAACCTGATTCTGCAGAAGATTCGGGAGGAAGAACGCAAGGTGGTCTATGACCAGTATTTTGAGAAGGAGAAGGATATTGTCACCGGTATTGTCCAGCGTTATATCGGGAGGAACGTCAGCATTAATCTTGGGAAGGCGGACGCCATGCTGACGGAAAACGAGCAGGTGAAGGGCGAGGTATTTAAACCGACCGAGCGTGTGAAGCTGTATATCGTGGAGGTTAAGAATACCACCAAGGGGCCGAAGATTCTGGTTTCCCGTACCCATCCAGAGCTTGTAAAGCGTCTCTTTGAGGCGGAGGTGACAGAGGTTAAGGACGGCGTGGTAGAGATTAAGAGCATTGCCAGGGAGGCGGGAAGCAGGACGAAGATCGCCGTGTGGTCCAATGATCCGGACGTGGATCCTGTGGGAGCCTGTGTCGGTATGAACGGAAGCCGTGTCAATGCCATCGTCAACGAGCTAAGGGGAGAGAAGATTGATATTATCAACTGGAGTGACAATCCGGCGATTTTGATAGAGAATGCGTTAAGCCCTGCCAAGGTCATTTCCGTCATGGCGGATCCGGATGACAAGACCGCGGGCGTCATCGTGCCGGATTACCAGTTGTCACTGGCCATCGGCAAGGAGGGGCAGAACGCCAGGCTTGCCGCCAGACTTACGGGCTATAAGATTGATATCAAGAGCGAGACCCAGGCTATCGAGTCCGGTGATCTTCCGGAGAATTATTTAGAGCTGAGCGAGGGTGTGTACGAAGAAGAATACGAGGAGCCTTACGAGGAGGGGTATCCTGAGGGCAGCGCAGAGGGTGAGTACGAGGAGGAATACCCAGAGGACACAGGGCAGGATACTTTTAAGGAGGAGTATGAGGAAGGCGAGCCAATAGCTGACGGTTATGACGCAGAGGGCGCGGAGGAATTCGCACAGGACGGTTATGACGGGGAGGACGAGATTATATTTCAGGAAGTAGAGGATTAGGTGATTATTTGAGTGCAAATAAAAAAGTACCTGTGCGCAGATGTGTAGGCTGTCAGGAAATGAAGGGTAAGAAAGAGATGATTCGTGTGATTCGGACCAAGGAGGGCGAGTTCCTTTTGGATGCCACAGGCAAGAAGAACGGAAGGGGAGCTTATATCTGTCCGTCGGGGGAGTGCCTTAAGAAGGCAATCCGCAATAAGGGGCTTGAGCGTTCCTTTAAGCAGCCTATTCCGGCAGAAGTATACGAGGCATTGGAAAAGGAGATGGGATTACTTGGGTCAGAGTAAAGCTTTGTCGCTCATTGGCCTGGCTACGAAAGCCGGAAAGACGGCCAGCGGGGAGTTCTGTACGGAGAAGGAAGTGAAGTCCGGCGCCGCCGCGTTGGTTGTAATAGCTGATGATGCGTCTGATAATACAAAGAAGAAGTTTAGGAATATGTGTGAGTTTTATCACGTGCCGATCTGTTTTTATAGAGACAAAGATACCTTGGGGCATGCAATGGGGAAACAGTTCCGGGCATCTCTGGCAATATTAGATCAGGGGTTTGCAAAGGGAATCAGAGAGAGTATGGATGCAGAAGATAACACAGTTGCATAGAGGAGGTAGTAAATATGGCAAAAATCAAAGTATATGAGTTGGCGAAGGAATTGGGTGTTCCGAGTAAGGAGGTACTTGAGTTCCTTGGCGGAAAAAATATAGAAGTAAAGAATCATATGAGCGCTCTTGAGGAGGCGGATGCCAATGTGGTAAGAAAAGGCATGGCAAAAGGCGGCCAAGAGGCGGCCAAGACGGAACAGGAGACGCCGAAGAAGAAGAATATCGTACACGTATTCCGTCCGCAGAATACGCAGAATGGCGCCAGACAGGGAAAGAGGACGCAGGGAAGAACAGCTCAGCAGGGGAATGGCCGTGGGGCGCAGACGCCTGGGAAGCCCATGCAGGTGAACAATGGCCGTCCTGCAAAAGCAGCCCCGGCACGTCCGGCGGGAGCCGCCTTAGCCCCTGGTAAGGCAGAACCGGCACGTCCGGCAGGCGTATCCGCCGGGACAAAGCCGGCAGAGCAGACGAAGCGTCCGGCAGCGTCCGGCATGGCGGCAGCAGCGGAGGCAACGGAGCAGGCAAAACGTCCGGCAGTCCAGGCAGAGAAGCCCCAGAGTGTGCAGCAGACGGTAAGGGAGACGGAAAAACCCACGGACAGGGGAGCAGAGCGTCCGGCGGCAGGTGTAGAGAGGAAACCGATGCAGAGACGTTCTGACCGTCCAGAGCGTTCTGAGCGAAGTGACCGCAGAGACCATGGCGAGCGTTTTGAACGGGGACAGGACAGACGCGGGGATTCCAGAGGCCCAAGACCCCAGGGAGGGGACAGAGACCGGAATCGGGACAGCCGCTTCCAGGGAGGAGACAGAGACCGGAATCGGGACAACCGCTTCCAGGGAGGGGACAGAGACCGGAATCGGGACAACCGCTTCCAGGGAGGGGACAGAGACCGGAATCGAGACAACCGTTTCCAGGGAGGGGACAGAGACCGGAATCGAGACAGCCGCTTCCAGGGAGGGGACAGAGACCGGAATCGAGACAACCGCTTCCAGGGAGGAGACAGGGACAGAGATCGTGACAGAGACCGTGACCGTTTCCAGGGAGGAGACAGAGACCGTGACCGCGGACCAAGCCGCAGGCCAGGCGAGAGAGGAGACCGCCGCGGAGGCGATAAGAGGGGCGGCAATTCCAGTATTCCGTCTCCTGCTGTGGAAGGGCAGAAGCCGCAGCGCAGCAAGGGGAAAGGAAAGGAAGACCACAAGAAGAAGGATTACCGCCGCGAGGAGGAAGAAGACAGGAATATTAAGGGCAAGAAGAAGAACGACCAGAAGCAGCAGTTCCAAAAACCGCAGCAGCGTGAGCAGAAGGTGGAGGAAGAAATTAAGTCCATCGTAATTCCTGAGGTTCTGACCATCAAAGAGCTGTCGGATAAGATGAAGATCGTACCTTCTGTGATCGTCAAGAAGCTGTTCATGCAGGGCAAGATCGTGACTGTGAACCAGGAGATCGACTATGAGACCGCAGAAGGGATTGCGCTGGAGTTCGACGTACTCTGTGAGAAGGAGGAGGTCGTAGACGTAATCGAAGAACTTCTTAAGGAGGACGAGGAGGACGAAAGCACCATGATGAAGCGTCCGCCGGTAGTCTGCGTCATGGGTCACGTTGACCATGGTAAGACCTCCCTTCTGGACGCAATCCGGCACACCAATGTCATTGACAAGGAGGCTGGCGGTATCACACAGCATATCGGCGCCTATGTGGTGGATGTGAACGGAGAGAAGATTACCTTCCTTGATACGCCGGGACACGAGGCGTTTACCGCCATGCGTATGCGCGGGGCAAGCTCTACGGATATTGCGATCCTGGTGGTTGCGGCGGATGACGGCGTGATGCCTCAGACCGTGGAGGCCATTAACCATGCAAAGGCGGCAGGCGTAGAGATCGTGGTTGCGGTCAATAAGATTGATAAGCCAAGCGCCAATATTGAGCGTGTAAAACAGGAGTTGACCGAGTATGAGCTGATACCGGAGGATTGGGGCGGAAGCACCGTCTTTGTACCGGTGTCTGCCAAGACCGGAGAGGGACTTGAGGATTTGATGGAGATGATCGTCCTGACTGCGGAGGTGCTTGAGCTTAAGGCAAACTCCAACCGCCGCGCAAGAGGTCTTGTTTTGGAGGCGCAGCTTGACAAGGGAAGGGGCTCAGTGGCAACCGTCCTGGTGCAGAAGGGTATTCTGCGGGTAGGAGATTCCGTTGCGGCAGGCTCAGCCCATGGTAAGGTAAGAGCCATGATGGACGACAAGGGCAGACGTGTAAAAGAGGCTGGTCCCTCCATGCCGGTGGAGATTCTGGGCTTAAACGACGTGCCTAATGCGGGAGAAGTGTTTGTGGCATGCGAGAATGATAAAGAGGCAAGAAGCTTTGCGGAGACATTTATCTCACAGAGCAAAGCGAAGCTGATTGAGGATACAAAGTCAAAACTGTCTCTGGATGATTTGTTCAGCCAGATTCAGGAGGGTAATTTAAAGGAGTTAGGAATCGTCGTAAAGGCGGATGTACAGGGCTCCGTGGAGGCTATGAAGCAGAGCCTTTTAAAGCTGACCAACGAAGAAGTTGTGGTAAAGATCATCCATGGCGGCGTGGGCGCGATCAACGAGTCCGACGTAAGCCTTGCGTCTGCCTCCAACGCCATCATCATCGGCTTCAATGTGCGTCCGGATGTAACGGCAAAGGAGACGGCAGACAGAGAGGGTGTGGATATCCGGCTGTACCGTGTCATCTACAATGCTATTGAGGATGTGGAGGCCGCGATGAAGGGTATGTTAGACCCCATCTTCGAGGAAAAGGTACTTGGCCACGCAGAGGTGCGTCAGACCTTCAAGGCGTCCGGAGTGGGAACTATTGCCGGTTCTTATGTACTGGACGGGACGTTTGAGAGGGACTGCTCTGTGCGCCTGACCAGAGATGGAATAGTGATCTTTGAGGGACCTCTTGCATCTCTGAGACGATTCAAGGATGATGTAAAAGAAGTCAGGGCGGGATATGAGTGCGGATTTGTGTTTGCCAACTTTAATGACATTAAGGAGGGCGACCTTGTGGAAGCATTCAAGATGGTAGAAATCCCAAGATAGGTTAGGGTGTTGGAAAATGAAAAAGAGAAGCATAAAGAATACCAGGGTCAATACCGAGGTTCAAAGGGAGCTCAGTGATATTATCAGGAATATGAAGGATCCCCGCGTGGCGCCGTGGACCTCTGTGGTCGCGGCAGAAGTAGCGCCGGATCTAAAGACCTGCAAGGCGTATATCAGTGTGCTTGGCGGTAAGAAGGAGCAGGAGGACACCATTGCGGGCCTCAAAAATGCGGAAGGCTTCATCCGGCGTGAGCTTGCCCGTACACTGAATATGAGAAATACGCCGGAGATACATTTTGTACTGGATCAGTCGATTGAGTACGGGGTAAATATGTCTAAAAAGATTGACGAAGTGACTAGGAATATTTCAACGGAAGGGGATGCTGATGCTGAATAAGATTCTGAAAAATGCTGTGACAATCGCCATCGGCGGTCATGTACGTCCGGACGGGGATTGCGTAGGCTCATGTATGGGCTTGTACCATTATATACAGGATAACTTTAGCGGTAAAGAGGTGGATGTATATCTGGAGGAGATGCCGGATAAATTCTACTGCCTGAAATCCACGGAATTCATCCGGCATGAGATTTTGAAGGATAAAGTGTATGACCTGTTTATCAGTCTGGACTGCGGAGACAAAGAACGTCTGGGCTTCTCAGCGCCTCTGTTTGATCAGGCGAAGCGGACTTATTGTATCGACCATCATATCAGCAATACAGGGTTTGCCCAGGATGAATATACCGTGGCGGATGCCAGCTCTACCTGCGAGCTGGTATACCAGCTCATGGAGGACGAGAAGATTTCTTTAAATACAGCGGAGGCCCTCTATCTGGGCATTGTGCATGATACCGGTGTGTTTCAATATACCTGCGCTACTCCGTCCACCTTCCGGATGGCGGCAAACCTTCTGGAGAAGGGCGTGGACGGCGCGCGGCTCATTCAGGACACGTATTATGAGAAGACGTACGCTCAGAATCAGATTTTGGGACGCACTCTGCTTGAGAGTATCCTGTTTATGGATAAGACCTGTATCGCCTCTTATGTCACCAAGAAAACCATGGATTTCTACGGTGTGAAGGTAAAGGACTTGGACGGAATCGTAAGCCAGCTCCGTGTCACTAAGGATGTTGAGGTGGCAATCTTCATGTATGAGTTAGAGACGAATGTTTTCAAGGTAAGCTTACGCTCTAAGGAGAGAGTGGATGTGAGCAAGGTGGCAAAGTATTTCGGAGGCGGCGGCCACAAGAAGGCTGCCGGACTCACCATGGCGGGGACGTACTATGATGTGCTCAATAATCTGTCCAGACAGATTGAGGCGCAGATGATAATGCAAAAATAAAAATGGCGGGGATACATATGATACATGGAATTCTGAATGTGCGAAAGGAGAAGGGCTATACGTCCCATGACGTGGTGGCAAAGCTACGGGGAATTACCCATCAGAAAAAGATTGGCCACACAGGAACCCTTGATCCGGATGCGGTTGGGGTTCTGCCGGTGTGCCTTGGACGGGCGACCAGGCTGTGTGATATGATTACCGACAGAGATAAGACCTACGAAACCGTTCTGCTTCTTGGGCGGACGACGGACACCCAGGATACCAGCGGACAGACCCTTAAGACAGGGGATACGTCCAACCTTCGGGAAGATGAGGTGCGGGAAGCAGTCATGGGCTTTGTGGGAGATTACGCCCAGATACCGCCCATGTACTCGGCGCTTAAGGTGGATGGCCGGAAGCTTTACGAGCTTGCCCGCGAGGGAAAAGAGATCGTAAGAAAGGCAAGGCAGGTTCAGATTCTTGGCATCGAGCTTCTTAAAATCGAGCTTCCCAGAGTGTATATGAGAGTGGCCTGCTCGAAGGGGACCTATATCCGTACCCTGTGCCACGATATCGGAGATAAGCTTGGGTGCGGCGGCTGTATGGAGGAGTTGGTGCGCACCCGTGTAGGGAGGTTTTTATTGGAGGACAGCGTACCTCTTGATACGCTGGCTAAGAAATATAAGGAGGGAAGCCTTGAGGAGTTATTGACTCCTGTGGACGAGATGTTTAAGGAGTATCCGGGGCTGACTGTTGGGGGAAAATGGGATTCTCTGGCAAAGAACGGCAATCCGCTTCCAGGACATGCGTTTCTTGACGCTTCAGACCCCAGGGGATGGAAGGACGGGAAGGCGCAGGAACATCCTGAATATGTCCGAAGCTATGACGAGGAGGGGCGGTTCATTGCAGTCCTTCGTTGGCAGAAGGTGGAATATCGGGTTGTAAAGATGTTCTATATAAGCGGAGAATAACAGCAATGGTAGAGTAAAGAGGAACAGATATGCAATACATCAATAGACTGTCCGACTATGAGGGCAGGAGGGAATCGGCGGTAACCTTCGGCAAATTCGACGGCCTGCACACAGGGCATCAAAAGCTGGTAGAGCAGGTTCAGAGGTTGGGGGAAGCCAAAGGGCTTGCCAGTATCGTGTGCGCGTTTGACATGCAGCCTTTGTGGGAGAGGATTGGAAAGACGCCGAGGATGCTGATGACAGGAAGGGAAAGGCAGCGGAGGCTTTCAGAAAAGGTGGAGGTTCTGGTGGAATGTCCCTTTACCCTGGAGTTCAGCAAAATCCACGCGGAAGAATTTATACGTGACATTGTAAGCCGCAGGCTTCGCGCCAGATATGTGGTAGTGGGGACAGATTTTCAGTTTGGTTATGAGAAGCAGGGAGATATCCATATGCTTCGGCAGTTTGAGGAGGTCTACGGATATCGCCTGATTGTAATCGAAAAAGAAAGGTATGAGGACCGTGTCATCAGCAGTACCTATATCAAAGAGCTTCTAAGCGAGGGGAAGCTTGCACTGGCAAACCAGCTTCTGGGGTATTCCTACGGAATCACCGGACAGGTAGAGCATGGGAAAAAACTTGGAAGAACCTTAGGGTTTCCCACTCTTAATGTGGCGTGGCAGGAGGGGAAGCTTGTTCCGCCCCGCGGAGTGTATTTAAGCAATATACAGGTGGACAAAGAGTGGTTTCACGGAATCTCCAATGTAGGCGTAAAGCCGACGGTGAGTAAAGAGGAAAGAGTATTGATAGAAAGTTTTCTGTTTGGTTACGACGGGGATGCCTACGGGAAGGAAGTGACCATCGAGCTTCTGTCTTTTCGGAGACCGGAGTGTGTGTTTGAGAGCGTTGCAAAGTTGAAATCATGCATTGACAGGGATATTGAGTACGGAAAACGTTTCTTTGGAATGTAGAGTAAAGGAGAATACGAATGAGGATCACGACAATTTTTATGCTGCTCGGAGGACTGGGATTCTTCCTGTACGGGATGAAGATGATGAGTGAGGGACTCGAAAAGGCAGCCGGTGCAAAGATGCGCAGCATATTGGAATTCTTTACCAAGAACCGGTTTATCGGTATGATGGTTGGAATTGTGTTTACCGCAATCATCCAGTCATCCAATGCAACTACGGTTATGGTCGTCAGCTTTGTGAATTCGGGGCTGATGAATCTCATGCAGGCGTCCGGAGTTATCTTAGGGGCGAATATCGGGACAACCATCACAGGGCAGTTGATTGCCTTTAACCTGTCGGACATTGCGCCTTTGATCGTCATCATCGGCGTGGTGATGGTCATGTTCTGCAAGAAGCAGGGGATTAAGAAGATCGGGGAGGTTATCTTAGGCTTTGGTATCCTGTTTATGGGCTTAAGCATCATGGGAGACAGCATGGAGGCAGTCAAGGAATCCCCAAGGATTATTGAATTCCTTTCGTCTCTGACCAACCCCTTCGCGGCGATACTGACGGGATTTGCGATTACTGCTGTGCTGCAGAGCTCATCTGCCACTGTGGGTATTATCCTTTTGATGGTGTCCCAGAACCTTCTGGAGTTTGCCATCTGTCCGTTTATGATACTTGGCTGTAACATTGGCGCCTGCGTGTCTGCGCTGGTGGCTAGCTTAAGCGGCAAAAAGGACGCAAAGCGGGCGGCGCTGATTCATTTTCTATTCAATGTGATTGGGTCTACTGTGATGTTTATTATCCTTTGGCTTGCCATCGACCCGTTTACAGACATGATGCTCTATATCTCCGGCGGCAATCTTGCCAGGGCGGTTGCCAATGTACATACCTTGATGAAGGTCTTTGAAGTGGCGATGCTGTTCCCGTTCATGGGATGGATCGTGAAGGCCACATACCGGATTGTTCCCGGCGAGGATGAGACGGCAGAGGATGAGTATGAGCTGCCGTTTATCGGCACCGGAAAGATTCTGTCTACCACGACGGCTGTGGTAAACGGAATCGCGGAAATCGAGCATATGGGAAAGGTAGCCACGGAAAACCTGCGGGTTGCCATGGAGGTTTTGTGCAATCCCAACGAGGAGAAGATACAGGAGGTCTACCAGCGGGAGAAGTATATTGATTATATGAACAGCAGGATTACGGATTATCTGGTGCAGGCAAACGAGCTTGTGCTGCCCATAGCGGACGAACGGCTGATCGGCGGGCTTTTTCATGTGGTCAATGATATTGAGCGCGTGGGGGACCATGCGGAGAATTTTGCGGACTCGGCAAAGACAAGGCTTGAGTGGGGGATTGATTTCAGCGATAAGGCAAAACGGCAGCTTCAGGAGATGAACGAAAAGGCCGTCATGATTATGGAGTATTCCCTGGAAATGTTCAAGAACCGGAACTACAAGCATATGGCGGAAATTCTGCGGCTGGAGGACGAGATTGACGAGATGGAGAAGAAATTACAGAATTCCCATGTAAAACGTCTGACTAAGAATAAATGTACCCCGAAAGCGGGAATGATGTTTTCAGATACGGTTTCCGGCTTAGAGCGTGTGGGAGACCATGCGACGAACATTGCTTTCGCAATATTAGAGCCAGCGGACTCTGGGGAATCCGGAGATGATGACGATGACGAATAAAATAATTCTTTACATGTGACATGCTCTGTGCTATACTTGACAGGTGTGAAAGCCGATGTTCGGTAAATGGAAAACTCCAACCCTTACTTAATATCCGGCGTTTATTGAATCAAAAAGGAGGATAAGAACATGATTTCCAAAGAGAGGAAAGAACAGATTGTAGCAGACTATGGAAGGTCACAGGGAGATACAGGTTCTCCGGAGGTACAGATTGCAATCCTGACAGCAAGGATTAACGATTTAACCGAGCATTTCAAGAACAACCCGAAGGATCATCATTCAAGAAGGGGTCTTCTTAAGATGGTTGGACAGAGAAGGGGTCTGCTTGCATATTTGAAAAAGACGGATATCGAGAGATACCGTACACTGATCGAGAGATTAGGACTTAGAAAATAGTTATGTGGAAGGGCGCAGGGTGATTTTGCTGCGTCCTTCATTAAAAACTGTCGGAAAACGGCTGGCACATATGTACCGGTTGTATTTCGGCAGTTAATTAGTGGACGGAAGTATTATCCGAGACCACTGAAAAGCATATTTGTATCTATATAAATGTGTTTTTCAGTAGTTTCGGCGGCTTTTGTCTGCGAGAAATGTATAAGAAAAAGGAGAAGATGTATGTACAGACAATTTGAGATGGAGTTAGCCGGAAGAAAACTCTGTGTGGATGTGGACAGAGTGGCGAAGCAGGCCAATGGCGCCGTACTGATGCACTATGGGGATACAACCGTACTGTGTACGGCCACGGCTTCCGAGAAGCCCAGGGAAGGGATTGATTTCTTTCCCTTAAGCGTAGAATATAATGAGAGGCTGTATTCCGTAGGGAAGATTCCGGGAGGCTTCAATAAGAGAGAAGGCAAGGCTTCTGAGAATGCAATCCTTACCTGCCGTGTGATTGACCGGCCCATGCGTCCATTGTTCCCCAAGGATTACCGCAATGACGTGACACTGGAGAATTTGGTGCTGTCCGTGGACCAGGACTGCTCGCCAGAGCTTACGGCTATGTTGGGGGCAGCCATTGCAACCAGTATTTCCGATATTCCTTTTGACGGTCCGATTTCTACGACACAGGTAGGTCTGGTAGAAGGAGAGTTTGTGTTTAACCCAACGGCGGCACAGAAGGAGATGTCTGACCTTGCCCTGACCGTGGCCTCCACCAAGGAAAAGGTTATCATGATTGAGGCAGGAGCCAACGAGGTTCCTGAACAGCAGATGATTGAGGCAATCTTTGCTGCCCATGAGATGAACCAGAAGGTGATTGCATTTATCGACACCATCGTGGCAGAGTGCGGCAAGGAGAAGCATGAATATGAGAGCTGTGCGGTTCCGGAGGAGTTATTTGCGGCAATCCGTGAGATTGTTTCTCCGGAGGCAATGGAGGAAGCAGTATTTACGGATGAGAAGCAGGTGCGGGAGGAGAATATCCGCCAGATTACAGAGAAGCTTAAGGAAGCATTTGCGGAGAATGAGGAATGGCTTGCCGTGCTTGGCGAGGCGGTATACCAGTACCAGAAAAAGACGGTGCGCAAGATGATTCTGAAGGATCACAAGCGCCCCGACGGAAGGGCCATCGATCAGATTCGTCCGTTGGCGGCAGAGATTGACTTGATTCCCAGGGTTCACGGCTCTGCAATGTTTACCCGCGGACAGACTCAGATCTGTACGATTACGACCCTGGCGCCTCTCGCGGAGGCTCAGAGGCTTGACGGGCTTGACGAGGCGGAGACCTCCAAGAGATATATGCATCACTATAATTTCCCGTCTTATTCCGTGGGAGAGACAAGGCCGTCCAGAGGGCCGGGACGCCGTGAGATCGGTCATGGGGCACTGGCAGAGAGGGCACTGATTCCTGTACTTCCAAGCGAGACGGAGTTCCCCTATGCAATCCGTACCGTGTCTGAGACCTTTGAGTCCAACGGCTCTACGTCCCAGGCAAGTATCTGCGCCTCCTCCATGTCGCTGATGACGGCGGGCGTGCCGATTAAGGCTGCGGTTGCAGGCATCTCCGCGGGACTGGTAACCGGAGAGACGGATGACGATTATCTGGTGCTGACAGACATCCAGGGGCTTGAGGATTTCTTTGGAGATATGGACTTTAAGGTTGCCGGAACCCATAAGGGAATCACGGCGATTCAGATGGATATCAAGATTCACGGTCTGACAAGACCGATTATTGAGGAGGCAATCGCGGCGACGAAGAAGGCGAGAACCTATATTCTCGACGAGGTAATGGCTAAGACCATTGACCAGCCAAGGCCGGAGGTAGGGCCCTATGCGCCGAAGATTATCCAGATGCAGATTGACCCCCAGAAGATTGGAGACGTGGTTGGCCAGAGGGGCAAGACCATCAACGCGATCATTGAGCAGACCGGTGTGAAGATTGACATTACGGACGACGGTTCTGTGTCTATCTGCGGAACGGATGCCCAGAGTATGGACGAGGCGCGCAAGATGATTTATATCATCGTCACCGACTTCGAGGCGGGACAGGTCTTGGAAGGAAAGGTTGTCAGCATTAAGGAGTTTGGCGCATTTATCGAATTCGCGCCGGGCAAGGAGGGAATGGTGCACATTTCCAAGATTGCGAAGGAGAGAGTAAGGCAGGTGGAGGATGTACTGACACTGGGAGATGTGGTGAAGGTAGTCTGCCTGGGGAAAGATAAGATGGGGCGGATTTCATTTAGTATGAAGGACGTTGCTGAATAGAATTAGGATAGACGAATAGAAAAGGGATGCTGTAAGATAATCTATTGATGATTATTTTGCAACATCCCTTCTTCAATGGATAGACTTTCGCAATCGGATTATGTTATACTGAAATCAATATAACAATTTACTTTCATATTGGGAGGTGGGCATATGCCAAACAACGGTGAAATTATCGAAAGATCTGTGAATGATTTTCTAAAAGTACAAAAACGTATGCTGTTAGCAAAAGAAGAAAATGCAACAAAAACATATGAAGATTTGAAAGAAGACTATATCTCTTTGAAAGTAATCCTTACAAGTATGGGTGTGAATCTCACGGATATTGATAAGATTAAAGAGTAGAATTGAATAGCAGCGAATCATAAGGGTGCAAAGTTTATCAATTTAGCGCCCTTTTACATCTTTTCCTTCTTATTTTCGTTATTCTACCATTTTCGGTAATGATCTCAATTATATTTTATTCATAAATACGAAGCCTGTACATATATTGGAATTAAGAGGTGGACAGATATGCAAAATGACAGAATTTTAAGGGTCCTTCCCCGTAATGTCCGGCTTGCGGTAAACCGTGAACAGCTTGATGATTCCCACATACAGGAGTTAAGGCTTCGGGTAGGGAAACCGCTTCTTGTGATTTATGACGGACAAGAGAGGATGTTTAAGAATCAGCGGGACGGGCCCTATATGGTAACAAAGGAGGACGTAAGGGAGATGTTAGAGTACGTCAGCAACTTTTCCTTATATGCATACGAACAGGAAATGAAGCAGGGGTTTATTACCATCGAGGGAGGGCATAGAGTAGGAATGACAGGCCAGGCAATCATAGAGAACGGCAGGGTGAAGAACCTGCGCCATATCTCCTCCATTAATCTTCGGATGTCCCATGAGGCTTTAGGGTGTGCAGACTGCGTATTTCCATATATCACACAGGAGGGAAGGCTCTGCCATACATTGATCGTCTCGCCGCCAGGGTGCGGAAAGACGACGCTGCTTCGGGATATGATACGCCAGATCTCCGACGGAAACCGCTGGATGCACGGCATGGCGGTAGGCGTGGTGGATGAGCGCTCGGAAATCGGGGGCTGCTATAAAGGCGTGGCGCAGAACGAACTGGGTATCCGCACCGACATTCTGGATGGATGCCCCAAGGCGGAAGGGATGAACATGCTGATTCGCTCCATGAGTCCCGCGGTTCTGGCTGTGGACGAGATCGGGTCGGCACAGGATATCCATGCCATCGAGCACGCCATGCACTGTGGCTGCCGGATGCTGGCAACCATCCACGCAGCTTCCATGGATGAGCTTCGCAGGAAGCCACTGATAGACCGTATGGTGGCAGAGAAACGGTTTGAGAGGTACATACTCCTTGGAAAGCGTGAGAGAGTCGGACAGATAAAGGGACTGTTTGACAGCAGGGGAAGCCTTCTATACAGTGAGACAGCGGGCGCGCCATGCTGCTGAAAACCATAGGCGGCGTGCTTGTCATTGCAGCCACCTCTGTGTGGGGGCACACTGCGGCAGAACGGGTGAAGAACGGTTACGAACAGCTTTTGTATTTGCAGAAGCTACTGTATATGCTAAGGAGTGAGATTCTATATGCCAGAGCTTATTTAGGAGAGGCGTTTTGGCAGATTGGCCAGAAGGCAAGAAGCCCTTACAGGGAATGGCTCATTGGGCTGTGCAGCCAGATGGAGAAAGAGCAAAGCGGCACATTTGCAAGTATGTGGGAGGAAGGTACAAAAGCCGGCCTTAAGGCTTCAGGGCTTCCTGAGGGTGAAATTCTCCGCCTTGCCGCCTTCGGAAATCAGTTAGGGATTGCGGATGTGGAGATGCAGGTAAAGACGCTGGATTTGTATCTGGAGGAGTTAAGGATTTCCATGGAGGAGATGCGGGAGGAAATGCGGACAAAGATAAGATTATGCCATTGCCTTGGCGTGATGAGTGGAATCTTTATCACTGTCCTGTTGATATAGAGGAGGAGTACATGAGTGTGAACCTGATATTCAAAATTGCGGCTGTGGGAATCCTGGTTTCCGTGTTAAGCCAGGTACTAAAGCACAGTGGGAGGGAGGAGCAGGCTTTCCTTACGAGCCTGGCGGGACTTTTGCTGGTGCTGTTCTGGATCGTGCCGTACATCTACGATTTGTTTGAATCCATTAAGGGGCTGTTTTCACTATAAAATATCCGACAGTAGAAAGAAGGGAATGCCATGGACATGCTGCAGATCGGAATCATGGGGGTTGCCGGAACACTTCTGGCAGTACAGTTTAAAAGCGGAAAATCCGAGTATGGTATTTATATTACCGTGACGCTGAGCCTGATTATTTTCTTTTGCGTCCTTAGCCGGCTAGAAACCATTGTGGAGGCAATGAAGGGCATCGGCAGGTTCATCCAGATGGATCAGGCGTACATCGGGACGCTGATTAAGATGCTCGGCATCACGTATGTCGCGGAATTTTCAGCAGGAATCTGCAAGGATGCAGGATACCAGACGATTGCGTCCCAGATTGAAATTTTCGGGAAACTGGCGGTCATGCTTTTAAGCCTTCCCATACTCATGACTCTGCTGAATACGATCAGGGAATTTCTGTCATGAGGAAATGGAAATATACCTTGCCAATACTGGCGGCCCTGCTTGTATTACTTTGTCCGGCTCTGGAAACTCTGGCTCAGGAGACCGGCAGGACGGCATCAGAAAATACGGCGTCGGAAGGGAATAAATCGCAGGAGGGGGTCGTATTTTCAGAAATCAGGGACAATGTGGTCAGCCAGTATGATTTTGAAGAAATAGACGGCTCGCTTAAGGAGTTGTTTCCTGACGAGCAGCTTGATTTTAAGGAAACACTGATGGGAATTTTGTCCGGCAACCTAGAATTTTCCGTCCGGCTAATGGGAAGGCTTCTGGCAGAGCAGCTTGGATATGCTTTTAAAAGCAGCCGTGACAATCTGGTGCATATGCTGATTATCGCGTTGCTGGCGGCAGTATTCAGCAATTTTTCCAAGGTGTTTCAGAGCCGGCAAATCTCTGACATCAGTTTTTATGCCCTGTATCTGCTGCTCATCGCCCTGGCCGTCAGCACGTTTGAAGCAGTAATTAACTGGGTGCGGGGAGGAATCGAGGCGCTGACTGCCTTCATGGGCGTATTCTGCCCCTTATATTTCCTGGCAGTCTCCGTTGCATTAGGCAGCGCCACCTCCGTAGCCTTCTACCATCTGGTGCTGTTTCTAATCTTTCTGACAGAGGTGCTGATTCTGAATTTTCTGCTGCCTATGCTTCATATTTATATGATTGTGCGGGTTCTGAATTATCTGTCGGATGAGGACTATCTGAGTAAATTTGCAGAGTTAATCGAGATGGCGGTTTCCTGGATTCTCAAGACGGTGCTGGCCTGTATTGTGGGGTTAAATGTCATCCAAGGGCTGATCAGCCCTGCGATTGACACGGTAAAGCGAAGCGTGCTCACCCGCAGCGCAGAGGCAATTCCCGGAATCGGGGACGCGATAGGAGGCATGGCGGAAGTAGCCATCGGAACCGCCGTCCTTGTAAAAAACGGAATCGGCATGGCAGGGGCAGTCATTTCCGTCGCCCTCTGCGTCGTTCCTCTGGCGCAGGTTGCCTGCATTGCCCTTCTCTACAAGCTGGCTGCCGCGGTGATACAGCCTGTCTCTGACAAACGGGTTGTGGGATGCATCGAGACTGTGGGAGAGGGGTGCCGGATGCTGCTTGGTGTAATCTTTACCACAGGCTTTTTGTTTCTTCTGACCATCGCCGTGGTGGCGGCTGTCACGGGAAATGTATGAGGTGTGAAAATGTTTTCTTATTTGTATGAATGGATGATGAAGCTTTCATTTTACATGGTCATGGTAACTATGGTCATGCATGTGGTCCCTAATTCCGATTACAAGCGCTATATCCGGTTCTTCACCGGCCTGGCGCTGGCGGTCATGCTGACAGACCCTTTTCTTAGGCTTCTGGGGATGGGAAATCTATGGCAGAGGCTTTACGACAGCCCTGTATACCGAGAGCAGGTGGAGAAAATGGAGGAGGCGTCCCAATATCTTTATGGGGCGTCCGAGGATTTAGAAGCCGGGCTTTTGGACATCTGGCAGGAAAATGAAGATGACAGCGCGTCCATGGGCGTGGATGAGATTAAAATAGGGAGATGATGAGGATGAATTTATTTCACATTCCAGGGAAGATTTCCCTGAAAAAGATAAAAAAAGATCAGCTTCTCATCGTTGTGCTTGCGGGAATTCTCCTGCTTGTCATTGCGCTTCCCACGGAAAAGAAAGGAGTTGAGAAAGGAAAAACACAGACTGGGCTTGGATTAAGCGAAGGGACGCCAGAGGTCAGCCAGGACGAATATCTGAGCAATCTTGAGAGCCGGCTTGCGGCGGCTCTCTCACAGATGGCAGGGGTGGGGGATGTGACGGTAATGATTACCCTGAAATCTTCCGCGCAGAAGGTGGTGGAAAAAGATTTGGCAGTAACAAACGAGGCCGTGTCCGAGTCAGACAGCCAGGGAGGCGCAAGGACAACCCAGAACAGCACCCATGGGGAAACAACCGTGTACAATGACGGCGGTTCATCGGGAGAGCCTTATGTCAGCAAAGAGTTAAGCCCCCAGATTGAGGGGGTGGTGGTGATTGCCGAGGGCGGAGGGGATTCAGTGGTCAAACAGAATATAACTGAGGCAGTCCAGGCATTATTTGGGATAGACACGCATAAGATTAGGATAATGAAGAAAAGTTCAAAATAATGTGGCAGAAGTAGGAGGAAGAACAGTGAAACAGATAGTGAAGAAGAACCAGATCATTATTGCGGCTTTGGCCGTCATGATTGCGGCGGCAGGATACCTGAATTATTCGGGGAAAATCTTCGGGGACAAGAAGGAGGCGGAGACTGCAAACGCAGACCTTGCCAACCAAGAGCTTCTGGATATCTCGGAGGAGGACCTTGCCAGCGCGTCGGAGGATATTAAAAGCCAGGACGGGGAAGGCGCCGACGGAAGCGTAGACGGCACGCCAGGCGAGGCTGTGCTCACTGGCGGCGAGGCCAGCGCAGTGGTGGCAGAGGCAAAGGTGGCAAGAGAGCAGGTTCGCGCAAAGAATAAGGAATCCCTGCTTGAGATTATCGACAATGAGACATTGAGCGACGCCCAGAAGCAGGACGCCGTCAATCAGATGGTGGCAATGACAGATTTGGCGGAGAAGGAGGCCGCGGCAGAGACCCTTCTTGCCTCCAAGGGCTTCGATGAAGTGGTGATAAGCCTTACGGCAGATACGGCGGATGTGGTGGTAAACGCGGCGGACTTAAGCGACGCCAACAGGGCGCAGATTGAGGATATTGTGGCGCGCAAGACAGGGGTTGCGGCGCAGAATATTGTGATTACGCCGGTGAGTACAGAAGGAAAATAAATACATAATAGCGAGGCAAAAAAATCTATGTTAAGGCTTGACATAGATTTTTTTGTGAGCGTATAAGATATGAACGACAATGTTATCATAGATTTCAAGAGGTTTCCAACAGAAAAATATTTACATTGAAATGGAAGTTTATTATAATAGTTTATAGTGAAAATTTTGGGGTAGGATGAGTTAAGCCCATATTACACAGGAGGACGGACATGGCAAAGGGACAAGTTAAAAAGGCACAGGTTCAGAAGGTTCAAAAGCTGCAGGTTCAGGCTGAAAATGCCGTATTTGCTCTGGATATTGGAACACGGAGTATTATCGGAATGGTCGGAATCGTGGAAGAAGACAAGGTCAGGATCATTGCCATTGATAAGGAAGAACATACAGAGAGAGCGATGATCGACGGACAGATTGAGAATATAGAGAAGGTAACAACATTGGCCAGAAAGGTGAAGAAGCGCCTTGAGGAAAAGGTGAATTTCCAGTTGAGCCGTGTCTGCGTTGCCGCGGCGGGGCGCGCCCTTCGCACGAAGCGGGCGGAGTTTGAGATTAACCTGCCTGGTAAGCAGTTGATTGACGACGAGATCATAAGCCGTTTGGAGGCAGGGGCCATCAATAAGGTGGAGGAAGCCTTTGACGAGGAGAACAACGCCAAGGAGGATATGCGGCGTTTCTATCTGGTAGGCTATACGGTGTGCCAGTATTATCTGGATGATTACAGGATTTCCAGCCTGAAAGACCACAGGGGGCAGGACGTGAAGGTGGATCTGATTGCAACCTTCCTTCCAAGTGAAGTAGTGGAGAGTCTGTATACCACCATGAACAAGATTGGCCTTGAGGTAGTCAGCGTGACGCTAGAGCCGATTGCGGCCATTAACGCGGCCATTCCGGAAAATCTACGGCTTCTGAATCTGGTTATGGTAGATATCGGGGCGGGTACCTCGGATATTGCCGCCTGTACCGGCGGAAGCGTGACGGGTTATACGATGGCAACCGTGGCAGGCGACGAGATTACAGAGGCAGTCATGCGAGAATATCTGGTAGATTTCGGGACAGCGGAGGCTATGAAGGCCCAGATTGAGCAGGAGGAGGTAATTACCTTTACGGATATCTTAGGCTTCGAGAGAAAGGCGTCACGGGAAGAAGTTCTCCAGTGTATCCAGAGTACCTCAGAGGTTCTGTGCAAGGAGATTGCGGCAAAGGTGCTTGAGGTCAACGGCGGCGCACCCTCCGCGCTGTTCCTTGCCGGAGGCGGCAGTAAGCTTTCCGGACTTCGGGAAGGAATTACGGCGGCGCTTCAGATGGATGCCAACCGAGTGGCGGTTGCCGGAAATAATTTCCGAATCAGCGCATTTTCTGACGAGTACGACCTGAATAATCCGGAGTACGCGACGCCCCTTGGAATTACAATCTCGTCAGGTCTGAATCTCATTAATGACAGCTTCCGTGTGACCTTGAACGGAAGGCCGGCGAAGCTATTCCGCAGCGGAAGCTTTACGGCTCTTAACCTTTTGATGATGAACGGTTATACTTTTCAGGATATTCTGGGACGTCCGGGCACCAGCCTTCCTGTGACGGTCAACGGGAAACGCAAGGTGTTCTACGGTACTGCGGCTCAGCCGGCGTCGCTGTTTATCAATAAAAAAGAGGGAAAGCTCTCTGCGGTAATCAATGCAGGGGATTGTATTGATTTTGTTCCGTCTATTCCGGGAGTTCCGGCCACTCCATGCCTGGGTGATATTGAAGGAGCCTCTGAGTGCCTGGAAATCACGCTGAACGGGGTGTTTATGCCTTTGGACACGCCTCTTAAGATTGGCGATGTGATCCGAATCCGGATGCCGAAGAAGGATGAGCCGGAGGAGGAGGCTTCCAAGGAGGATGAGGATTTAGCGGACGTTGAGCAAAAGGATGGGGAAGCCCAGGAATCGGACGGCGCCGCAAATATGGCAAAGGAGTCGGCAGATGGAATTGATACCGCCAAGCCGGAGGATACAGGGGCAGATGGAGTTGATACCACTGAGCCGGAGGATTTCGGGATTGATGGTATTGTGACAGAGGATGCCGCGAAAAAAGAGGCGGTTACCAGTGAAGAAGGCAGGAGGGATACTGTCGGGATTGCTGATGTGGCAGGGAAAGCGGCAGAGAACCCTGGACTGAATAAGAAGGATATGGCGGTATATCCCAAAGCAGAGGATAGAAAGCCGGCAAAGCCGCCGGTATCGGAGTCTGAGAACGGGATGCGGCGGATGCAGGTTGCGGATGCGGTAGCAGATATCAAGAGCAGGACAGAGCAGGTGAAGGTGGAGGCAAAGCCCGCGGCGGCAGAGCAAGTGTCCCTGAATAGGAACACGGCAGCACAGCCTGCGGCGGCAGAGCAAGTGTCCCTGAATAGGAATACGGCAGCACAGCCATCCATCGGACAGGGTGTGCAGGCAGGAGGCAGACAGGAAAATAGCCACATGGCGGACGGGCAGTTGGAGTTAGATTTTGGCACGGGCGGGGGCAACAGGCCTGGTGTATCGGGGATAGCGCCGTCAGGAGTGCCAAGGGCAGGAGGAATCACTTCCCAAGCCCCCCGTATGAGTGGAGGGGGCAGTATCCTCTTTCAGCTCAATGGCTCGCCTTTGCGTCTGCCGCGTAAAGAAAACGGAGGCTCGTATTATCTGATGGATTTGCTTCAATATTCCGGTATTAATCTTAATAATCCCAAAGGTACGATTGAGCTTACTGTGAATGGAGAGCCAGGGATGTTCCAGCAGAAGCTTCGTGAAGGGGATACGATTACGATTGAAGAAAAGAAGCTGTAAATATTTGATAGGAATGGTGATAAATGACCACATATATTTCTGTGTGGTCGTTTTCTATGTATACTATATTCTAAAAAGGAAGGCGGCAAAATGAAAGTATTTTTATGCGGCGGCGGTTCAGGCACCCAGACACTTAAGGCTAATCAGAGATTAAACGAGCTTATAGACCATTCAAAACCTTGCCTCTATATACCTCTTGCAATGGATAAGCAAAGATATGGCGGCTGTTACGAGTGGATTAATGACGAATTAAAAAATGTCCATATTCCTCACATAGACATGATAAGAAGCAAAGATGAGCTGGCATCTAAAAATCTGCTGGATTACAGTTTCCTATATATTGGCGGAGGCAATACCTTTAAATTATTAAAAGAATTAAAGGCAAGCAGAGCTTTTGAAAAAATCAGTGAATATCTGCACAATGACGGAATTATTTTTGGGGGCAGCGCCGGTGCGATTATTTTTGGAAAAGATTTAGAGGCGTGCCGTCTCGACGATGCCAATGAAGTGAACCTAAAAGAAATTGACGGCTTTGATATATTGAACGGAGTATCGCTTTTATGTCATTACACCAATCGCAGCGCTGAAAAAGACGAGCAAAGCAGAAAATATCTGTTGGAATTATCAAAGAGTGGAAAAATTCTCGCATTGCCGGAGGAGGTTACTCTTTTTGTAAATGATAATAAGGTCGAAGTGCTCGGCGGCCATCCATACTATTATTTTGAAGCCGGATGTATGAAAAGAATAGAAAAAGAACAAAATATTGGATAAAATGACATTGGAAAGGGATTTTTACCGTGCTTGAGATTGATTACTGCATTTCGTTGATACAACTTCAAAAATATACTGACACCCAACTATGCCAGTTGTTTATATACGCAAGCAGGGATAAGGACGAGATATTTCGTGCAGACTGTACTTACCGAATGTGTATCATGGAGCTCAACCGAAGAAACCATGACAGATGGCCTTATGAGATGGATATCATTTCATATGTCAATATTTATGACGAGGACGGGGAGATTATATTTGGATATGGCAGGCAGTATCAGATGTATATCATCCATGGCTCTGTACTGGTATATGATGAAGATTGGGTTCCGTATCTGTTCAGCAGCCAGGAGGAGGATACCAGATGTATATGGAAATATTTCTGTGTGTCGCGGGAGGATAAGGCTGTTACGGATTATGTTACGAGTTAAGGAAATTAGGTTGTTATTCGGTATTTCCTGTGCTAGAATTGCATGTAAAGTGCTGCTTTTATGCGGGATTCCTTTCAATGACTGTGAATGCCGTATATTGCGCTTTGGAAAGGGACAGAGGTTATGAAAAATAAGAATAAAAATTATGATATTTTTTTCTTTGATTTAGACGGGACATTAACGGATTCCTCCCTTGGCATTACCAATTCCGTGATTTATGCCTTGAAGAAATTTGGAATCGAAGCCACAGACCGCAGGAGGCTCTATTCATTTATCGGGCCGCCCCTTATGGATTCTTTTGAAAAATTCTGCGGCTTTACAAAAGAACAATGTAAAGAAGCCGTCGGGTATTACAGAGAGTATTACCGCGACAGGGGAATTTTTGAGAACCGTGTCTACGACGGAATGGAGGACGTGTTAAAAGAGCTCAAAAGACGGGGCAAGACGCTGGTTGTGGCGACCTCCAAGCCAGAGCCATTTGCGCGGCAGATTATAGAGCATTTTCGTCTCATGCAATACTTTGACTATGTGGCAGGTATGGAGATGGACGGCGGACGCGGGACTAAGGAGGAGGTCATCCGCTATGCGCTTTATACCTGTAAAATTACGGACAAGTCCAGGGTATTGATGGTGGGTGACCGCGAGCATGACGTGATTGGGGCGCATGCTTCGGGGATTGAGTGTCTGGGGATTCTGTATGGATTTGGAGGCAGAGACGAGCTTCTAAAAGCAGGGGCGGATTACATAGCAGAGACGGTGGAGGGAATCCTTGATTACGTATAAAAGTTTCAGGCATATCATCACAAAATATTGATATTTTACTTGACAAAGAGAAAAGATGTTGTTATGATTAAAAAACAGAACGCACTCTGTTTTTTGAATATTATCATTTTTCAAGCGAAAGAAAGAGGTGCATTATGCAGAGAGTTTATTCATTGATTGTTGATAATACCACGGGTGTTCTAAGCCGTATATCAGGACTGTTCAGCAGACGCGGGTACAGTATTGACAGCATTACGGCTGGTGTAACGGCAGATCCCAGATTTACAAGGATTACTATTGTTGCGTCAGGGGACGAGCTGATTCTGGCTCAGATTGAGAAGCAGGTGAGGAAGTTAGAGGATGTCATCGAGATCAAGGTATTAAAGCCGGAGGAATCGGTATACCGTGAGCTGATTATGATTAAGGTACGGGCAAATAAGGCGGAACGGTCAGAGATTATCTCTGTGGCGGATATTTTCCGCGCCAAGATTGTGGATGTGGAGAATGATTCCCTGATGATTGAGCTTACGGGAAACCAGTCAAAGCTTGAGGCATTTTTGAATCTGTTAGACGGGTATGAGATTTTAGAGCTCGCCAGGACAGGAATTACCGGATTGTCCCGCGGAAGCAAGGATGTTACATATATTGACTGAATTTGACGGACATCCATATATTTGTATGTAAAACAGGGATAAGACTTTCATTGGCTTTTTTCTGTTTCACAATATTATTTCAACATATTTTATTTTCTAAAATGCAGGAGGAATGTAAAGATGGCAAAGATTTATTACCAGGAGGATTGTAATTTATCATTACTGGAGGGAAAGACAATCGCCGTAATCGGATACGGAAGCCAGGGACATGCTCACGCTTTGAATGCGAAGGAGTCCGGCTGTCATGTAATCATCGGTCTGTATGAGGGCAGCAAATCCTGGGCAAAGGCTGAGGCACAGGGATTTGAAGTCTATACGGCTTCTGAGGCGGCAAAGAAGGCGGATATCATCATGATCCTGATTAATGATGAGTTACAGGCTGCTATGTATGAGAAGGATATCGCCCCGAACTTAGAGGAGGGCAACATGCTGATGTTCGCTCACGGCTTTGCAATTCATTTCGGGCAGATTGTTCCGCCGGCAGGCGTGGATGTAACGATGATTGCACCTAAGGGACCCGGACATACGGTAAGAAGCGAGTATCAGGCAGGCAAGGGTGTTCCGTGTCTGGTGGCGGTAGAACAGGATGCCTCCGGTAAGGCTCTTGACAAGGCTTTGGCATATGCTCTGGCAATCGGCGGCGCAAGGGCAGGCGTTCTTGAGACAGATTTCCGTACAGAGACAGAGACAGACCTTTTCGGTGAGCAGGCGGTTCTGTGCGGCGGTGTCTGCGCGTTGATGCAGGCAGGCTTCGAGACTCTTGTTGAGGCAGGATATGATCCGAGAAATGCTTACTTTGAGTGTATCCATGAGATGAAGCTGATTGTTGATTTGATTTATCAGTCCGGCTTTGCAGGAATGAGATATTCCATCTCCAATACGGCTGAGTACGGCGATTATATTACCGGACCGAAGATTATAACAGAGGATACCAAGAAGGCTATGAAGAAGATTCTGTCCGACATCCAGGACGGAAGCTTTGCTAAGGAGTGGCTGACCGAGAACAAGGTGGGCGCGCCTCATTTCCGTGCGATGAGAAGAAATGCGGCAGAGCACGAGTGTGAGAAGATCGGCGAGGAGTTACGTAAGCTGTATAGCTGGAGTGATGAGGATAAGCTGGTAAATAATTAATACTTTGCGGCTTAGAATGAGGCGTACATCCTGAATGAGTGTAAGGGTGTGCGCCTTTTGGGGTGAAATCTTAAGTTTTAGAGTTAAGTATGTACAGATGAAGCCGATATATAGATATATACCCTTGATAGAGAAAGGAGAAGAATACATGGATATTGCAGGATTATCATCAGTTATGTCTATGGAAAAGCTGCAGATGAATGTTGGATTTGCTATGATGTCTAAAGTTATGGACGCCATGGAGATGTCAACTGAGGCCATGGCCGAGATGATGGATGCAGCGGCACAGGTTTCCGGCGGCGCGTCGATACCAGGATTGGGAGAGAATATTGACATACTTGTTTAGTTTAGCGTCAGGATGAATTGGTCTTACATAAAGATAAGACAGACAAAAGAGCGACTTACGAAGATTATGAGAATGATGTTCGTAAGCCGCTTTTTATCTGGACACGAAAAATGTAGAAAATTGCGAACTGTTTTACTATATTCCGACAGCAAAATCCTGTACAATAGAATCAAAGTCAGTTAAGGGGGATAAGGGAAGATGCGTGAAAAAGAGTTATCAATTTGTATCGGGATTCATCATATAGCGACACTGGTTGGCATATCGGAGGGGATGTACTATTTATTTGCAGGAAAGCAGCGGCTCCTTAGAAGCTTAGGCGTCCTTCTGCTTACGGTGCTTCAATCATGGGCAGGTCTTAAGATATTGGCAGATCTGCGCAAGGGGAAATCAAGGCTTAAAGACAGTTATCGCAATCTGGAAAGGATAGAAAGCAGCAGGAGACAGAGGCAGGGGATTTTGTGGGGAATGGTGTTGTCCTCCACGTTGTTTAAGGTTTTGCCGGTGCGTTTATTGGGACAATCGTAGAATCGTACATAGATTTATTCCTATGCATATTCCTTTCTGTCCTGGCATAAACTACTGTAAAATCCATGAATGGCATTTTTATGAGACCGAAAAGACAGAGACAGGAAGAAGATAGTCATCCTTTCAGGAATAAAATCGCGGAATTATCAGAGCTTCCCAAAGACGTAGCCTTAGGCATGCCCATCTTAACCGTTACCGGACAGATGGAGTTGTGCCTTGAGAATTACAGAGGGATTCTCGAATACACTGATTCCCTGGTACGCATCCAGACCAGAACCGGACAGATTCGGATTACCGGACAGAAACTCCAGGTGGTCTATTATACTAATGATGAGATGAAAGTAAACGGCCATATACAATCGATTGAATATCAGCATTAACAAGGAGGAGAAAAATTGCTGTTAAAAATCATCCGATACATCAAAGGATACATCCGTATTCGGATTACAGGGTACTCGACGGAGAGATTCTTAAATGCGTGCAGCCATAAAGGGATTGTATTGTGGGGGCTTACGCCGGTGAACCGAGCATACGAGATGAATATCCAGGTTAAGGGCTTCCGGCAGTTAAAACCGATCATCAGGAAGACGGGAACCAAGGTAGTGATTGTGGGGCGGTTCGGTCTTCCTTTTTTTTTACATAAATACCGTAAACGGAAATTATTTTTTGCAGGGGCTCTCCTTTCCCTGGCTCTGGTATTTCTCATGTCCAGGTATATCTGGAACATTGACATTCGGGGCAATCTTACCTACACGGACGAGACTCTCCTACGTTTCCTTGCAAGCACCCAGGTTACGAACGGGATGCCTGTGTCCGAGGTGGACTGCGCAAGGATTGTAAAAGACATCCGAAAGGAATATAATGACATTATCTGGGTTTCAGCCTCAATAAAGGGGACGCGGCTGATTATACAGGTGAAGGAGAATGAGGATTCGCTGCCAGCTATGGACGAGGCCCTTCAGGAGACGGAGGGAGAACCTAAGGCTATGGATATCGTTGCCGACCAAGACTGCACCATCACTAAGATTGTTCCGCGAAACGGGATTCCCATGGTGAAGGAGGGACAGGAGGTAAAGGCAGGGGATATCCTGGTGTCCGGCCAGGTTCCGGTATTGGACGATTCAGGATGCGTGGTCGCCTACCAGTATCATAAGGCGGACGCAGATATCCAGGGACGCACCTCCATTGAATATCAGGATGAGATTGGCCTGACCTATGAGGAAAAAGAGTACGCTGACATTGAGAAAAAGGAATATACTTTGAAAATAGGCAGTTACTATGCAAGGCTTGGCTCTATTCGTAATTCCTACGAGGCATGGGAAATGTACGGCTCTGTCAAGCAACTGTGTATCGGTGATAATTTCTATCTTCCCGTCTTTTACGAGAAAAGAATCGCGAAGCCTTACCGCCCTTTGGAGAAAAAGTACACGAAAAATGAGCTTCAGAGGATATTAAGTACAAGTTTTCAGCGATATTGTAAAGATTTGGATAAAAAGGGGGTAGAAATTATTGAGAATAATGTTAAAATATACACAGGGTCAGAAAAAGCCGAGGCGAAGGGGAGGCTTATTGTCCTAACGCCTGTCGGAGCCTTGACCCAATCTCAATTACTGGAGGTTCCGGTAATCGAAGAACAAGACGAGACAGGAGAATAACGGATGGGATTAATGGAGGCAGTCATCGACATTCCGGCTGAGCATGAGGCAAATGTGTTCGGCCAGTTTGATGTTTTTGCGAAGAAGATAGAACGGACGCTTCACGTTACCTTGATTGCAAGGGGCGAGAGCGTGAAGATCATGGGGGAAGCGGCGAACGTAGAGAAGGCGAGGAAGGTGCTTGTGCAGCTTACAGGGCTGTCCAGAAGGGGCGGCACGGTAAGCGAGCAGAATGTGGATTATACCCTTGCCCTGGTGATGGAGGACAGTAAAGAGAGTATCTTAGAGCTGGACGCAGAGCTTATCTGCCACACCCTCCAGGGCAAGCCCATTAATCCCAAGACTCTGGGGCAGAAGGCTTATGTAGACGCCCTGAGAAAGAACATGATTGTATTTGGCTTAGGGCCTGCGGGTACGGGAAAGACCTACCTTGCCATGGCGATGGCCATTACCGCATTCCGCAACAATGAGGTGGGAAGGATTATCTTAACAAGGCCCGCCATAGAGGCAGGGGAGAAGTTGGGTTTTCTGCCGGGAGATTTGCAGAGCAAGATTGACCCCTATCTTCGGCCCTTGTACGACGCCCTGTACCAGATTATGGGGGCGGAGAGCTTCCTTAAGAATTCTGAACGGGGGCTGATTGAGGTTGCGCCCCTGGCATATATGAGAGGGAGGACTTTGGATAATGCATACATTATTCTGGATGAGGCACAGAATACCACTCCGGCCCAGATGAAGATGTTTCTGACCAGAATCGGGTTTGGCTCTAAGGTGGCTGTCACGGGGGATACCTCACAGAAGGATCTGCCTGCCGGACAGGTATCAGGGCTTGACGTGGCGGTTTCTGTCCTAAAGAATATTGATGATATAGCGATATGCAATCTGACCAGCAAGGATGTAGTGCGCCATCCGTTAGTGCAAAAGATTGTGAAGGCGTATGAGGAGTACGAGAAACGAAGCACCAATAGAGGCAGAGAGGGCAGTATGAAGCGGGACAGACACAGAAAGAGATAAGAACAAAAGGAGAAAATCATGACACTTTATTTTGAAGAAGAAGGGGATTTAATACTCCCTTTAAAGTGCCGAGAGATTGCGCAGAAGGTGATTGAGTCGGCGCTTGACGCTGTGGGATGCCCTTATGAGGCTCAAGTTAGCCTTCTGCTTACCATGAATACACAGATTCAGGAGATGAACGCCAAGTTCCGTGAGATAGAAAAGCCTACGGATGTGCTCTCATTTCCTATGATTGAGTACCCGGCGGCGGGTGAGTTTGGTTTCCTTGAGGAGAGGGACGACTGCTTTGAGCCGGAGACAGGCGAGCTCTCCCTGGGGGATATCGTCATTTCCAAAGAAAAGGTCATAACCCAGGCAGAGGAGTACGGACATTCCGTTCTGCGGGAATATGCGTTCCTGATTGTACATTCCATCCTGCACCTGACCGGATACGACCATATAGAGGAGGCTGAACGCCGGCTCATGGAAACAAAGCAGGATGAGATCATGGATGTCCTGAATATATTACGATAAGAGGGAGCAATTTATGGCTGAACGACTAAGAAAAAGAGATAAGAATTTTCTGGTACAGGGCTCTATACTGGCATTTGCGGGAGTGATTACCAAGATTATAGGCGCTGTTTACAGAATTCCGCTTACCAATACGGTGGGGACGGAGGGAATGGGATACTATAACGTAGCCTTCTCCATCTATACCATTGCTTTGATGCTTACCTCATACAGCCTCCCCCTTGCCGTGTCCAAGCTTGTGTCGGCGCGGGTGGCCATCGGTCAGTATCGGAACGCCTACAAGGTGTTCAAATGCGCCCTGATGTTTGCAGTCGTTGCAAGCGGTATCGTTTCACTTGCAATTTTTTTCGGGGCGGAATTTATTGCAGATACGCTTATGTCCATGGATATGAGCGTCTATGCCCTGCGTGTCCTTGCGCCCTGTATTTTCGTGGTGGCGCTGCTTGGCGTTGTACGGGGGTTTTTCCAGGGAAACGGCTCTATGATGCCTACCGCATTTTCCCAGGTTATTGAGCAGATTGTCAATGCGGTGGCTTCTATCGTGGGGGCTTATCTGCTGCTTCAGACAGGGAAGGAGATTGCGCAGACGAGAGGGGACGACTCTTACGGCGCGGCATACGCGGCGGCAGGAGGAACGGTGGGAACCATTATGGGAGCAGTTGCGGCCCTCTTGTTCGTGGGCGTGGTATTTATCGCCTATTATCAGTTGTTCCGCAGAAAGATGCGGCGGGACAGAAGCCGGAAGCGTGAGAGCTACCGGAGGATTTACCGGATTCTGTTAATGACCATTGCGCCGGTTATTTTGAGCGCCACGGTTTACAATATAAGCGACTTTTTGGATACCGCTATTTTCAATAACATCATGGCGGCCCAAGGCGCCCAAAAGACCGAGTATGCCAGCCTCATGGGGATTTTTGGCAGCCAGTTCAACACGCTGATTAATGTGCCTCTTTCTGTGGCGACGGCGTTGGCAGCGTCTCTGATTCCGAGCCTGGTGGCGACGGTGCAGACGGGAAGCCGCAAGCAGGTACATAGCAAGATTAACACGGCAATCCGTTTTAATATGATGATTGCGATTCCCTGTGCCGTGGGGCTTACGATACTGGCAAAGCCGCTTATGGATCTTCTGTTCTATACGGAGGATAACACCACGGCTGCCCTGATGCTGCAGCTTGGCGCTGTTTCCGTGGTATTTTTCTGCCCGTCCACGCTGACCAACTCTGTCCTTCAGGGATTGGATGATATGATGACGCCAGTGAAGAATTCTTCTATTGCGCTGGTGGTGCATGTTGTCTCGCTGCTTGTGATGATGGTGGCCTTTAAATGGAACATTTACGCTGTGGTGATGAGCAGGACGATTTTTGCCGCCACGGTTTATATGCTCAACTCCCACGCTCTCAGGGAGAGAGTTGGCTATGTGCAGGAAAAGAAGCGGACGTTTATCTTACCCACCATTGCGGCGTTAATCATGGGGGCAGCGGCTGTGATTGTGCACCTGCTCTTTGAATTGTTTGCAGGAACACGGATTGCTACGATATTTGCACTGTTGGCGGCGGTTCCTACCTACGGAATCGCGTTGGTGCTACTTGGAGCCGTGACAGAGGATGAGATTGAGAGTATGCCAAAAGGCGCGCTGCTTTTATCCATCTGCCGGAAAATGCATCTGTTTCGGGATGTTTACCGTTAATCTGTCAAAAATGAATGAATGTGTATAAAATCAGGAAAAATGACCGATACTGAACTAAAAAAGGAGTTGTCCTTATGAGAAATAAGTTAGGTATCGGTTTTTTTGGTGTTATGATTGTGGCGTTAATGCTGGTGACAGGGGCTTATCAGTTAAGCTATCAGAGAGCGAAGGAGAATCTGGAGGTTAAAAGGCAGGTTGCTGAGAATACCCAGGCAGAGAGCAGACAGACAGAGGAGACAAAAGCTGCCACCAAAGATCCGGCTGCGGTTGCGGCGGACGGACAGGCGCTTAAGGAGGATTGTTATTATTTGATGGAGGTAAACGGTTACGTTGTGGTTTACCTAAGCGACAAAAAGACGCCTTATGAGTACACGGATATCAAGTACGACGACCTGCCCGCAGAGCTTCGGGATGAGATTCGGAATGGAAAATATATGGAGGATGCCAAGTCTCTGTATGGTTTTCTTGAAAATTATTCCAGTTAAGCTGTGCCTTATTGGTTTGTATGCGGGCATCCCGTGATGCATGCCCCTAATGGGGCGGGTGGACTGCGTCCATTAAGGTATGAGAAATATGCCGGTGATTGCAAATCATTGGTAGACTTTCAGGGGAAGATAGTGTAAGATAAGAAGAAGATTTTTAAGATACGCGGCTTAAGAGAAAGGAAATTAGCGATGGACGAGCAGAAAATTGCGAGGATTAATGAACTGTACCACAAGTCTAAGGCAGAGGGACTGACGGACGACGAGCGCAAAGAGCAGCAGGTCTTACGGCGGGAGTATGTAGATTCTTTTAAGAGGAATCTGCGCGGTCAGTTAGACCAGATTTCTATTCAGGAGGCGGATGGTTCGATTACGAATCTGGGGGAAAAATTTGGAATCAAAAAGGGTAATTAGGCAGAGAATCCGGCGGGAACGGGCGAATTTGGACGATGCCCGCTGGATTCGGGATACAGAAAGGATTGCTGCCGCCGTCATCGGCCACCCTTGGTTTGTCCGTGAGAGTGAGCTTTATATTTATGTGGATTATAACCATGAGGTGGGTACAGGGAGTATTATGGCGGAGGCGTTTAGGAGAGGGATGAATGTGTGGGTTCCCCGTGTGACGGGAAATACCATGCTTTTTTGCCGTATACAGGGGATGGAGGATTTAAAGCCTGGGGCTTATGGGATTCTTGAGCCCACAGGGAAAGAGATTGGGGACGCAGGAAAGGGGCTTATGATTATGCCAGGGGTGGCTTTTGACGAAAAATGCCATCGCGTTGGGTATGGCAAAGGCTTTTATGACAGGTATCTTGAGGGACATAAGGCTCTGCGCAGGATGGCGGTTGGGTTTGAATTTCAGGTCTTTGGGGAGGTGCCTTATGAAGAACATGATATCTGTTCGGAGATTCTGGTTACTGAAAAAAGGGTTATTGAAGGAGGAATACATATGCAGACAGGATTACCGAAGGATCCCGTGATGCTGCTGAGTGTGGTGAATACGAAGCTTAGGGATGTTTATCATACGCTGGATGAATTGTGTGAGGACATGGACGTAAGGAGAGAAGATATTACAGGGAAATTAAAGGAGATTGGGTATGAGTATGACGAGGGGCGAAGGCAGTTTGTTTGAGTGATGAAAATTGGGGATTTCAGGGAGTAGATTGTAATTTCATATTAGGAAGGGAAAAAAGTCAAGCAAAATGTACAATGAATTCGATTTTGATAAGATAGATTTAAGCCAAGAGCCACCGCAGGCAGAACCAGCCAGACAATATTACTTCATAGCGAAGTGCCGGAAATGGGTGGAGAATTTTAAACAGGAAAACGGGCGTATTCCTACCTCCTGTGTAACCACCTTCGGCTGCCAGATGAATGCCCGCGACTCCGAGAAGTTGAGGGGAATCTTAAGAGAGATTGGCTATGCAGAAGGAACCGAGGATGAGGCGGATTTTGTCATCTATAACACCTGTACGGTGCGTGAGAATGCGAATACCCGCGTATACGGAAGGCTTGGACAGCTAAAGCCCAGGAAGAAAAAGAATCCCCATATGATGATCGGGCTTTGCGGCTGTATGATGCAAGAGCCGGAGGTGGTGGAAAAGTTAAAGAAAAGCTACCGGTTTGTGGATATCATTTTCGGGACCCACAATATCTATAAATTTGCAGAGTTACTTTCCACCCGGCTTGAATCAGAGCGCATGGTAATTGATATCTGGAGGGATACGGACAAGATTGTGGAGAACCTTCCCAACCAGAGAAAATATGGGTTTAAGTCAGGTGTCAATATTATGTTTGGCTGCAATAATTTCTGCAGCTATTGTATCGTTCCCTATGTGCGGGGGCGGGAGAGAAGCAGGGACCCGCAGGCGATTGTCGAGGAAATCAAGCGGCTTACGGCGGACGGCGTCAGTGAGGTGATGCTTCTGGGACAGAATGTGAATTCCTACGGAAAGACATTTGATACGCCCATGACGTTTGCGGGTCTGTTACAGGAGATTGAAAAGATTGACGGACTTTACCGGATTCGGTTTATGACCTCCCATCCCAAGGACCTGTCGGATGAATTGATTGAGGTCATGGGGAATTCAAAGAAAATCTGTAAGCATCTCCATCTCCCTGTGCAGTCGGGAAGTACGGATATCCTGACGAAGATGAACCGCCGGTACACGAAAGAGCAGTATCTTGGGCTGGTGGAGAGAATCCGTAAGGCTGTGCCGGACATCTCCCTTACAACGGATATTATTGTGGGATTTCCAGGGGAGACGGAGGCAGATTTTGAAGAAACCCTTGACGTGGTCAGGAGGGTGCAGTATGACAGCGCATTTACATTTATCTACTCCAAGCGGACAGGGACGCCTGCTGCCATGATGGAGAACCAGGTACCGGAGGAGGTGATTAAGAACCGTTTTGACCGGCTGCTTAAAGAGGTGCAGACCATTGCGGCAAAAGCCTGCGCAGTCCATGAAGGTACGGTTCAGGAGGTATTGGTGGAGGATATTTGCGGCCATGACCCCAAAATGGTAACAGGGCGGCTTAGCAATAACCTGCTGGTTCATTTTTATGGGGGAAAGGAATTGATTGGAGCCTATGTGGACGTACTGCTTAAGGAGTGCAGAGGGTTTTACTATATCGGAGAAATGAAAGGAACAGCTTTATAGTGAGAAGGATTGCGGCACAGCCGGAAAAGATGTACTATTTTCCGGCTGTGCCGCAAGTCTATTAGGTAAGGTTGATTTTAAAATAAGTATGGTATGGCCTGTTATGCGCCGCAAAGGAGGGAATAAACTCCAAATCGTCATACCAGAGGGTTGGAAGGCGATTCCACTGGATGTCAAATGCATCCTCAAGAACCGGAGGAAGGTTCAGAGTCATCCAGTCTGTCTGAGGGCTTAGCGCTGTCATAACCAAAGGCCCGTACATTACGCTGGCAGCAGGATACCCCTCATAAGCGTCATTGGTATAGCACAGATGCAGGGCATAGGGAATCGAAACAGTAACAGTGTCTCCGTCGGCAAATGTCCTGTTGATTCTATAATATCCCCCATCCCCTGACGGCGCAGGAAGCGGTTCTTTGGAGGTTGACACCCGAAACGTCTTTTGGCACCAGTAGGGAATCCGGATATTCAGCTTCAGAGGAACCGTCACGTTCGGATCATCCGTGTTGATTTTCAAGCAGAAGGACTCAGCCGGAAAATCCCCTTCTAATGATATGGTGACGCCTTTTTCTTCCCAGTGATAGACGGAGGGTAAAAACAGGTTAAGGTACAGGCTCCCCTCCTCTCCATGATGATAAATGTGCTCTGTGTACCGCACATGGTTCTCCATTCCGGTTCCGTGGCAGCAGGTAAAATCATCATAGTCATTGCTGTACTCCTTCCTGGCCCCTGGCCCGATGGGAAGCATGTAGGTAACGCCGTTAAGAGCCCCTTCCTTTGTAACAGGGTTCTGGCTGGCGGCGATATGGTTTAAGAGGCCACGCTCATAGTAGTCCATATAAGGGCTGTACTCTGGGGCATACTGGTATAACATTCCGGTCAGCTTAAGCATATTGTAGGTGGCGCAGGTCTCGCAGTTGCGTCCGCCCTCAATGTGGTTGGCCAGGACATCCGCTTCTTTAAAATTCTCCCCCCGTCCCACGCCGCCGATGGAGTACATATACCGGTTTACGACCAACTCCCAGAAATTCTTTGCCAGATGGTAGTAACGTAAATCCCCTGTTGCGCGGAAAATTTCCAGTGCGCCGATAATCTGGGGGATGTGCTGGTTGGCGTGGATTCCCTTTAGAGGATCCCGTCCATGGGAAAGCCCGTCAAATAAGGGCGGATTGTCAAACATCCGCGCTGTTTCCAGATACGCAGGTTTTCCCGTAATCTCATACAGGGCGGCAAGAGACTCATTGATTCCTCCGTACTCGCCTGCGATATACAGCCTCCACATGGCGGCGCGCTGTTCCTTTGTGGTGGCCGACAGGCGGCGGCAGACCCAGTCTCCGATACCGCAGGCACAAGAAAGAGCGTCGTCATTTTGAAGGAGGTGAAAGCAGTCTAAAAGCCCCGCCAGGATTTTGTGGAGTGTATAGTAAGGCGCCCAGATGGTGGCATAGGGCGTAAATTGTTCCAAGAGGGCGAACTGGTCGGGGGAGTAGGCGCTTAAATAACCTTCTCCCCAGGTGTCCGGCCTGCGGCTCCAAAGGGACTGTCCCGCACTGTTCGGGGTGCAGTCTGTCTGGAAGCCCTCCGGCTCTCCATGGCAGGTCTTTTGCATCCCCAGAAGCTCTGTGATGATATACTCTGCCTTTTGGCGAAAACGGCAGTCGCCTGTGGAGGCAAATGCATGGGCAAGGGCGGATAGGTAGTGCCCTGTGGAGTGCCCGCGCAGAAGTCCGGAGGTCTCGTCCCACCCTCCAGGCGGCATTGCACCCTTGGTGTCTAAACCGAAGGCTTTGCGGAAATTATAGAGCATACGGTCAGAGTCCAGAAATAAAAGGTAGTTAAGGCAGCGCTTTTGGTTGTCATAGAACACGCTGCCTCCGGTGAGCCGAAGCTGTTTTCGGTAAGCAGGCTTTACCAGGGCTTTCGGGATACTATCCGTAGACGGAGCAGCAGGAATATACTCCCTTACAGGAAGGCTTCGGCAGCAATCGGCAAGGATTGTCACCGGAAACTCTCGCGTGACGGCTGCATTTCCATAGGAGGCGGTCAAGGTCAGGGTCAGCTTTTTTGGCGCAGCCACTGGCCGTTTTTGAAGCTGTCCCTGACTGTCCATCCATTCTGGGCGGCTGCTCACCCATTGGAAGGAGGAACCGTTCTTACCGGAGAGGGGAAGCGTAAAGCTCTCTGTGACATGTCCTGGAAAAGGAAGAACGACCTGGTCTGCATCCCTTTGTGCAATCACAGAAGCCTCTGGCATAGGTTCAATTAGGCACTGGTAATTCTGTATGCTTTGGCAGTCTCCATAGGAAAGAGAAGCCTCTAAAATGCCGGCAAGAGCCGCTTCTCCTGCTTTGGGACGGGTAAATTCCCCGTGGTCGGAGATGATTTGAGGGGTAAGGCTTTTCCATGTAATCTTTGCACCCATCTGCCCGTCTGACGGAAGCGTAAGCATTTTTTCCAAAGGCTTGGCAAACATAGCCTCCAGGCGTTTTGCTTCGAGCTTAAGGCGCATCGTTGGTGTGATATGGAACAGGGCTTCCATCTCCTCATTTTTTAGTACCTGTGTAAAGATTCTGATATCGGAAAATGCCACCGCAAGGGGGGCGGGCGCAAAGGCGCCGTTTCCAAAGTAACATTCTATACAGTGGTTGAGGGTCTGGGCATCCATCCGCGGATGTTCAAAAGAGCCGCAGAATTTCCCATCAATATAGAGGGTCAGACGGGAAGGGAGTCCGCAGGAAAAGGTGACGGCAGCATGAAACCATTGGTTGGCAGTAACCGAAAACCAGGGGGTAAGGCTTCTTTCCTGGCTTCGTCCGCCTCCTGTGGCGCAGGGGGATAAAAGGATCCCCTCCTTGTAGTCTGGATTTGGCATGGCAGAAAGATAGAAGCAGTCATCCCTGCCAAAGGAAAACAGAACCCCGTATTCGGACAAGGAGGAAAGTTTTGCATAGAAACTGACGGTGAAGCCCTCCTCTGTGTAGAGAATTCCGTCCGGCAGCTCAAAGAACCCTCCGTCCCTCCCTCCGGTAAGGGTAAGCACCGGAAGAACCTGTCCAAATACGGAAGCTGTATCCATGCAGGCCCCGCCGCGGTCACAGCCCCGAATAACGCCTGCATATCCGTTTCCGGTCAAATCCGGAACAATGGTGCTGCTGACCTCAGAGAAGTCATAGTGAGCAGTCATATTTTCTGTGGTAGACATATAAGAAAACCTCCTGTGATTAGATTAGCATGAAAAAAAGTAGTGTAATTCCTGTCGCACTATGATAGATTATATAGGAGAGAGAAAAAGAAAACAATGAAAATTTTATGATTGTTTTGGATGGGAGAGATTATGAGACAAAAATTTCCGGATTATGATAATTGTATCGTTAATTTAGCGAATTCTATTTTGAACGAGTTTACCCTCACGGAAGAAGGGCGGCAAGGCTTAAAGGGATTGGAGTCATATTTGGCAAAGAATTATGAGAATATTGTGGTAATTCTTTTGGATGGAATGGGGACGGCCATAATGGAGAAGAATCTGGATGAAAATGGATTTTTCCGGACACATTTTAAGAACAGTTACAGTTCTGTATTTCCGCCCACCACCGTAGCCGCCACTACGTCTATCATCAGCGGCTCTATGCCTTGCCTTCATGGTTGGCTTGGATGGGATTGTTATTTCCCAAAGCTTGACAAAAATGTCACTGTTTTCCTGAATACAGAGACAGGGACAAAGAATCCTGCCGCCCCATACCATGCCGCCCATACGTTCTGCGGATATGAGAGCGTGGTGTCAAGAATCTGCGCAAACGGAGGGCAGGCATATGAGGTTACGCCGTTCGCAGAGCCATTTCCCAAGACATTTGGCGAATTCTGTGAGCAGGTTAATGCACTGTGCAAAAAATCAGGAAAGAAATATATCTATGGCTACTGGAATGAGCCGGATGCAACGATGCATGACGAGGGCTGTTACAGCGATAAGGCCAGGCAGGTTGTAAGAGAGTTGGAAAGACAGGTGCAGGAATTGTGCAATGGCCTTAAGGATACGCTGGTGGTTGTGACGGCTGACCACGGGCATATGGATTCTCAATGTGTGACGATTACAGATTATCCGAAGATTATGGAGTGTCTGGTGCGTATGCCATCCATTGAGCCGAGGGCTTTGAATCTGTTCGTCATGGAGGAGAAAAGGGCACAGTTTGAGGAGGAATTCCGAAAAGAATTTGGTGAGAAGTTTCTTCTGTGGACAAAGGAGGAGGTATTGAGCCGTCAGATTTTCGGGACAGGGGATGAGCATCCGGATTTTCGGGAAATGCTTGGTGATTATCTGGCTGTGGCAGTAGATGATTTGACCATTTTCAATACAAAGGAGGAGGCAGAGACTGTGATTGGGGTACATGCAGGGCTTACGGAGGATGAGATGACGATTCCGTTCATTGTGATTGAGAAGGGATAAATACTTTTGAAAGAGAAATAAATACCACCTATAATATGGACAAAAAATGTTCACACTATGTATGAATAACATAAGTGAGGGCTTATTTACATGAAGAAACTGAGCGAATATTTATTGCTGTGGACACTTGGCGGATGCCTTTATTATTTTTTTGAAATCTTTTTCCGTGGCTTCTCCCATTGGTCTATGTTTGTACTTGGCGGGATTTGTATGGTATTTTTCACAATACAGGGGCAGATGGTGCATTGGGAGGACCCTCTGTGGAGACAGATATTACGGTGTATTATTTTTGTGACAGCAATGGAGTTTATTACAGGAATTATTGTCAATAAATGGCTGCATCTTGCTGTGTGGGATTATAGTAACCAGCCGTTCCAATTGTTTGGCCAGATTTGTCTGCCATTTATGGTAATATTTTCCGGATTGTGTGCATTAGGAATTTTTCTTGGCGGGTATCTTGCTTATTGGCTTTATGGGGAAGAAAAGCCCCATTATCATGTATTGTAGAGGGATTGGAGGTGAATTTATTTATGAAATATATCCGAGGTAATTACTCAGTACAGTTGAGATAGCTGTTAGCAGATTGTGCTGAGGATCATTGAACATGCTGACAGATGCAACTGTACTGTTCCAATGAAAATATTATCATTAGAAAAGGGGTACAGTTATGCGTTATATGAAAGAAGTACTGAGAAATAACAAGAAATGGGTAGTTGTCTATCTTTTCACAGGCTTATTCAATGCTTTTATGGCAAACTACAAGGCGGACTATTTTCAAAAGATTGTAGACGGACTGACAGACAGGACAATAACAGTTTATGGAATTTTGTTTTATGGTGCCGTTCTTTTTGTAGATTATGGAATGAACTATTTGGACGAGTATCCGTCTGCAAAACTGGGGAATGAGATTTACTTAGATTTCAAATTATTAGCGTTGCGTACAATAGGCAGAATGGATTATTCGGAATACCAGACATTAGGGACTGGAAAGCTGGTACAGCAGATTGAAAATGGCGCCAATGCAGGAAAAGGCGTTCTCTATGATTTTTGGTTTTGCGTTGCTAGGAATTTACTTCCTACCATTCTTTTCAGCCTGTATTTTATTTGGAAAATAGACAGAACTATTACCTATTTTCTTTTTGCAGGATATATTGTTGTATTTTTGGTAACGAATCTGCTGCTGAACGGATTGTATCAGATAAAGGAAAAGATACTGACGGGCGAGGAAGAATTAAATCATTTTCTTGTGCGTGGTTTTATGGAAATGCCAGTTTTCCGTATGAAGCATCAATTCCCAAATGAAGTAAAAAAAGCATTGGAAGCCAAGCGTGTTATTGTGTCGTCAAAAGTTAAAATGACTATGATACATGAAGCGTTTTTTACAATATTTGCGTTATTAGTCGCCTGTTTAGATATTGGAATTTTAACCTATGCGTGGAAAAATAATCATTTATCGATTGGCTCTGTGGTCGCTTTAATTACGCTGATTGATAATGCGTATACTCCTATCGCAATTTTTAACGTTATTTATGTTCAATATAAATTGAACAAAACGGCTTGGCTGCGATTTACGGGGCTTTTAGATTTGAAGGAGGATACGCAGCTTAAACAAGGCATAGATTTTGCAGCGCCCCTAAATGAAATTCGTATTGAGGACTTATCATTTTCCTACGGAAACAAAGAAGTGCTTCAATCTGTCAGTCTGACAATTAAGAGGGGCGAAAAAATAGCATTTGTCGGTGAATCGGGATCGGGAAAATCAACATTGACAAAAATTTTGCTCGGATTACTCAAGTATAATGATGGAAATATTTTTTTTGATGACAAACCTCTCAAAGATATTTCACTGGAATCACTGTATGAAAAAGTATCCTATTTATCACAAGACACTCCTGTTTTTGATGGGACAATCAAAGAAAATCTGGTGTTTGACAACGAAGCTTCAGAAGCCGATATCCATGTATGCCTTGAAAAAACACAATTGTTATCAATGCTTGCAACGTTGGATAAAGGAGTAGAAACAAGAATTGGTGAGAAAGGAACTTGTTTATCTGGAGGGGAAAAGCAGCGATTGGCATTAGCCCGGCTTTGGTTTGATAATCCAGATATAGTCGTTTTAGATGAAGCAACATCAGCGCTGGATAATGTGACCGAAGGTATCGTTATGAAAAATGTTTTAGAGCAGATAAATCATGCTACTGTGATTGCTGTTGCCCACCGTCTGTCCTCCATTAGGGAATTTGACCGTATCGTTATATTTAGAAATGGAAAAATTGTCGGTAATGGAACTTTTGAGGAATTGTTGGAAAATAACAGCTATTTTTTTGAGTTATACAGGAAGGAAAAGGAAAACTCTAATTCAATGGTAATGTAGATTGCCAACTCAAAAATATACAGCAGAGTAGCCAAATAAAAATTTGGACTCTGCTGTTTTATAAGAAATTACCAAAGTTTTAACCATTTCAACAGCAATGGTTAAAACAAATCACAGTCTTGAAATATACCCTGAACGGTTGGGGACAGGGATATTTAAAGCAGCCATAGCCTGTTCAGCCGACCAATTCAAATTATGCATCAGGCTTTTAATATTTTCAAGAATGGTATCCTGTTTTGCTGTCTGAGCCGCAGCCTGGGCCGCAGCCTGGGCCGCAGCCTGAGCCGCTTCCTGCCGTTCCTTCTCAATCTCGTCCTTCATCAGTTCTCTTAACGCTTCACACATATTAGAATCCCTCCTAACTTCCTCATACAATTCACGGTTAGCAGATGCGCTCACCTGTAAAATAGCGTCAATGTTATTCCTGTCTCCTGGCGCGGTAAGTCCCATAGATTCGGTTAAGAATGCCTGAACATCCTCCTTTTGGGCACGTTTGGAAAGAACCCGAAGACTGGAGTGTGCTTCTTTCGCAAGCTGGCCAGTCACAACGACCTGGGTGTCAAAAAGCATGTGCCCTTTAATATAAAAGATTCCCTGAGAATGCTGTTCAATCATTGCCCCTGATTTTTCCAATGCCTTCAATAATTCTCTGGGATAAGTTTCCCGAAAGATGGATACCGTCAGTTCCTCGGCAGGTATTTCATTTACGTTTTCCCCCAGACCTTTATACAGACAGGCATACCCAAGGGTCTTGTAAAAATCGTCAATAGACAGCCCGTCGTCCGGACTTTTGTACTCAACAACATTATATCTTTTGAAAATATGTCCGATTTCATTATGAATCCGGACATTAGCCGGCTTTTTAATAATCAGCAAATCCATGCGCAGAGGCTCTTTGCTTAACTGAAATTCCCGCAGAAATTCTAAATCCTCTTTATTGGAGACAAGTTCAATCTCAGCGGCGCTTAAAAACCCCAAATGCCATTGGATAGACACGGTTTCTAAATGTTCTGCCATAGGCTGTCACCTCCAATATACAGTACCATGTTTCCCTTGATTTTATTTTACCATTCCCTCGTGAAATAGGCAACCCACAGCGAAGAAACCATAAGAAGAAGTGTAACAGTTTAGTCTACGGCCTCACAGTTACAGAATTCAGCCCATTTAAAGTTTGCTTTCAGAAAAGTCCTGGGCTGAACTGTTACAAAGAAGTTGTCATTTTAAGTCTTTCTAAGTATACTTAATATATCATACAAAACCGGAGGAAACAGAAATGTCATTTACCATCTATGTAAGAATGAAGAAGCCAGGCAGGCAGATGCTTAAAGAGCTGCCTCCCACGCCCTTTGTTCTAAATGAGAAGCCGGAAACCTTAAGAGAGCTGCTGATAGGGCTGACAGAGCTTGGCGTAAAAGACTACAACGCAAGAAAAGATGAAGGAGGGCTTCTTCCTTTTCTGACAAAGGAGGCGATTGCAAATCAGGCAGTACAGGGAAAGGTGTCTTTCGGCGTTCACGGCGGGGCGACAGCCGATGCCAAGCAGGCGGTGGAGAATACAATCCAAAGCTTTGAGGACGGAATCTACCGTGTTTTTGCCGGAAATGAGGAACTGACAGGGCTTAACGACAAGCTCTCCTGGCGGGAGGGGCTGGTATTTACACTGATTCGCCTAACCATGTTATCCGGTTAGGAGTTGGAATAAGAAAATGCAGAGCAAAACGGTTGAAAAAACCAGAAAGGAAAGGTCATGGCGGAATTTACATATGAGACAAAAGAGCAATTAAAAGAAGCATGGGAAAAGCATTTTGAGAAGAAGGGAAAGCGCCTTTCCAAGCAGGAGAAGGAGATGCTTCCGGATTTTTACTGTTATTTCGCGCCCCAGGAGGTCTGCCGTCAGGTGGAGGAGCTCCTGAAAAAAGGAATTTACAACACATTAAGCGGGCTTTACAAGGGTGAATTTTCCGGTCTGGTAAAGGTCTGTGTGCCAAAGGGAAGCCTGGAGGAATTCTACGAGGCCCTGGATGCAATGAACCAGTACCAGATGACGGCAGGGTGGTACAGAAGAAGCCTGCGCTCTAAAAGCTACGTTCCTTTTGCAGAACAGAGCATCAAAGTGCTGCGTGCCTATGGGCTGTTAAATTTTTATGGAATCAGCCTGGCAGATTTTCTGATGGGGAATGTCAATCCAATGATTTACGACCATGTAAGAAACACGTTCTTTTCTTATGGGGAAATACTGGCAGCACAGATTGACAGGGGAAATGAGGAGACCATTAGGGCAGTCAGGGAGATTCTCCTTGGAGAAGGGAACACGGCGATGATTAGCCACAAGCTTATCTGTGGAATCGTGATGAGTAAAAACCAAGAGTTGTATGACCTTCTGGGAAAGTTCCTTCTGGCGGCCAGGCTTCAGGAGGGGGCGCGCCAGGCAGTCTGCGAGACCATGGACGCGGGACGTCCGGAGGCATTTCTCCATCTGTTTCATGTCATTGAGGAGCACAACCTCATCCGTTATTCTTCGGTAAAACGGGCGGCTGCCACCTGGATTGGCATTTTCAATGAAAAAAGCGTAGAGAGGATAAGTGAGAAGCTGCTTGGCCTGATGGGGAAATGTCTCAGGGACACTGCCTTTTGTGACGGGCAGCTTGCCACAGAGGATTCCGTGGCCATTAGCTGCGCCCTCTGGGCAAAGGGGTTCTATGACGCCGAGAAGGCCGTGGACTCGGTGCTTTATCTGATTACCAATGGCACGAGGCACCAGAAGATGACAGCCTCTTACTTTCTTCAATCCCTCCAGGATGAGAGATTAAAGATGCGGGTAGCGAAAAAGGTGATTCTTCGTTACCCTGAGGATATGGAGTTGGCGGCGTGTTTCCTGCCAAGCTTTATGGAAACTGTAAATTCCTATTTTTATAGTCTTGTTAAGGATAAGGACAGCGATTCTTATTCCTTCCGAAGCCATAAGGTCATTGAGCCTAAGAAGCTTAATCCGGAGGAATTCTTTGAAGGCAGGGAGGAGGCCAGGCGGTTCTATGGGATTTTGAAGGAGATGTTAAAGAAGCTTCCTAAGAAGGGACTGGTAATTTCACCGTGTATCTTTCCATGGCATCAAGTCTCCATGGGGCCCTCTGGGATAGCCGCCAGATTGTGCTTAATTGCATGGATGCTTCAGGAGGATGGGATATTGGATGAAGCGGCAGGTTATATTCCTCTGATTGGACAGGGCGAGGGCTACTCTTACTATGGCATGTCCAGGTCGGCGGCAGCAAGGCTTTTGCTATACCGCCCAAGGTCGGCGGCAAGAAAAAAGGTTCTGTTTGAGCTTTTGCATAACCCAGAGGAATATACCAATGAGGAAGCCTATCATTTGGCGGAGGATATGGAGTTATCGGCAGAGGATTATATCTCCATTGAGAAAAATCTCAAGTACAAGAAAGGTCGGCAGGGAACCCTGGCTCTTTTGCGGAAGCAGGATGGCAAAAGTCTTGCCGCCTGTATCGTAAGAAACCTTGGGGCCAAATCCGAGGAATGCCGTATGGGCGCTTTGGACCTTGCGTTATATTTGAAAAATGAGGACAGAGAATGTCTGGAGGAAGTCCTTCCCCATCTGCGGGATTTCCCCAATCCCACCGGAAAAGAGCAGGTGCTCTTAGACGAGCTTTTAGAAGGGCAGAGTAAGGCTCAGGATATCCTGCATACGCCTGGATATGGTTTGTATGACCCAGGCAGGGATTGGGTTTTGCCGCCTGTGGAAATATCTCACGACCAGGCGGACGATCTGTTTTCCTATGGAGAAAAAGAATGTATCCGCGTGTGCGAAAAACTTTCCCACCTGATTGAAGCCCATGCCACGCTGTCCTATAAGACTGCCTGGGACCAGGATGAGCTTCTTGGAAATGAGCTGAAAAAATCGAGGTATATTCACGACGACCCCAATGCCGAGCCTCTGGATGCCTATCCCTTTCGTGAGATGTGGGAGGAATTCTACAAAAAGGAGATTGGTAATCCCAAGCTTCTCCTGGAGACAGAGCTATACCGCCAGTGCTGTATGCAGAGTAGTTATTATCAGTACAACCACAAGTTGTATATGCAGGTATTCGGCAGGGGAAGGAAGCAGATTTTTAAGAATTTTGTGAGTGAGCTCCCATATATGAGCCAGACATGGACAGTAGTTTCTTTGTTGGCGGACCAGTATGTCCCGGATTCCCTTAAGGCTGATTTTGCCATTAAGGGAATGGCAAAATTCCTCTCCGTACTCAATACCTCCAATGATATTTTTCCGGTGAAGCACAGGCATTGGAATGGGGAAGACATTATTTATACCAAGCGGGCGGCTGAGCTTCCTGTTTTTTCAAATATGCTTCATTGGCTTTCTCTGGCAGATGAGAAGGATTGGGGAAGTGCGTTCACCTTGAGGCTCCGGCTTCAGGAGTATTACCTTAATCAGGCGCACAGAGAGAAGAACCGGCAGTATGCCTGCCAGAGTTCTGCGAAATGCTATCTTGGGATTTCCGATTATGTAAAATGCTATGTGAAGCAGGTATGGGATAAGGAGTTATTTTATAAAGCGGTTTTTATGTTTTCCGATTTGGGAAGCCTGCTTGAGCCGGTCAGCACCGTAGAGCAGAAAGGCGCGGTTTCCCCCCGCAAAGCGCGGGTGTATGCGCTGAATTCATTTTTTGGATACAATGTCATAAAGCCTGTGGACGGAAAATACCATTTTGATTCCATGGGAGATATGGCAGAGATGGCATTTGCCCATGAGCTATACAAAGAGCTCATTCCCCTTATCCTGAGTGTGGAGTTAAAAAGGGGAGAACAGCCCACAGACTTTTCCGAGTATATACATAAGATACGAGCTATCTATGGCATTGACTATATGATACAGATTTTGACGGCGTTGGGGAATGAGCCTCTAAAACGGGGCTTCAGCTATTATTCCTCAGACAGCGAAAGGCAGTCTGTGTTAAGCCATCTGCTTAAGGTCTGTATGCCTAAGCCAGAGGAAACGTCTGAGGATTTAAAGAAGGCGCTTAAGGGGACGGACATCACGAAGAAGCGGCTTGCCGAGCTTGCCATGTATGCGCGGCAATGGATACCGATGATTGAAGAATATCTGGGAATTCCGGGGTTTGCGAGCACGTGTTATTATTTCCTGGCACATACCAGCGAAGGGTTTGACGACCAGGTGACCTCCACCATTGCCAAGTACACGCCGCTTTCCCCAGAAGAACTGAAAGACGGGGCGTTTGATATCCATTGGTTTTTTGAAGCCTATAAAAATGTGGGGGAGAAAGATTTTAAACTTCTCTATGACGCGGCAAAATATTCCTCCAGCGGCGCGGCCCACACAAGGGCGCGCAAATATGCAAACGCCGCCCTTGGAAATGTGAAGAAGGAGGATTTAAAAGCAGAGATAGAGGCGAAACGCAACAAAGATTTGCTGATGAGTATGGGGCTTCTTCCCCTTGGAAACCAGAAGATACAGCGGGAAAATGAGCTTTTAGACCGTTATCAGTTTATTCAGAGGTTTCGGAAGGAGAGCAGGCAGTTTGGGGCGCAGCGTCGGGCAAGCGAGGGGCGGGCCGTAGATCTAGCGCTTCGCAACTTAAGCGTCAACGCCGGCTTTACGGATGTGACCCGACTTGTACTGCGGATGGAGGGGAAGCTTACAGAACAGTCTTCGGCCTATTTTGACTGGCAGCCTGTGGAGGGTGAGATTGAGCTGATGGTGTCTGTGGACGAGAACGGAAAGAGCACACTGAAGTGCAGGAGGGGTGAAAAGCCCTTAAAGGCTGTTCCGTCGAAGTATAAGAAAAACGAGACGGTTTTGAGATGCCAGGAGGTCAATAAAAAGCTAAACGAGCAGTATAGCCGTACAAGACAGATGATGGAGCAGGCCATGGAGGATCGGACGGAATTCGAGGTATGGGAATTGCGTGAGCTGAAATCCAATCCTGTGGCGCGTCCCATCGTGGAATTTCTGGTTGTCCGAACCGTGGGAGAAAATATTTCGGCAGAAGGAGGGACGACTGGTTTTGAGAAGGAAAAGGGGAACCAGTTTAAGCTAGGATTTCTGACGGAAGAAGGGCTTTTAGACGACGCGGGAAATATAAGCCCCGTCAAACCTGACGACAAGGTTTGGATTGCCCATCCTTTTGATTTGTATAGAAGCGGCCACTGGCACGAGTACCAGAAGCTGTTGTTTGATAAGAAGATTAAGCAGCCTTTTAAGCAGGTGTTCCGTGAGCTGTACTTAAAACTTGACGAGGAAATGGAAAAGTGTGAATCCAGACTGTTCTCCGGCAACCAGCTTCAGCCTCAGAAGACGGCAGGCGCCCTTAGAAGCCGCCGATGGGTTGCGGATTATGAGGACGGGCTTAAGAAGATTTACTATAAGGAAAATATTATTGCCTGTATCTATGCCATGGCGGACTGGTTTACTCCCAGTGACGCAGAGGCCCCCACTCTTGAGTGGGTGGTGTTCTCTGACCGGAAGACGGGAGAGCAGATGCAGATAAAAGACATTCCTGACGTCATTTACAGTGAAGTCATGCGGGACGTGGATTTGGCTGTGAGCGTCGCCCATGCAGGCGGCGTGGATCCTGAGACCAGCCATTCCACCATTGAGATGCGAAGGGCCATTGCCGAGTGTAATCTTAAGCTGTTTGGACTTAAGAATGTCCGTCTTAAAGGGAATCATGCCGTCATCGACGGAAAACTTGGGCAGTATTCGGTACACCTGGGAAGCGGCGTGGTGCATCAGCTCGGCAATTCTATGCTGTTTGTGGTGCCCGTACATTCACAGCACAGAGGGAGGATTTTCCTGCCGTTTATTGACGACGACCCAAAGACCGCTGAGATTATGTCCAAGATTCTTCTCTTTGCAGAGGATAAAAAGATTAAGGACCCGAATATTCTGTCTCAGATACGGCAGAGGTTGTGATGATGAAGAAAATAAAACTTACCAATGAGCTAGTATACCTGTCAGGGGCAGCCATTTTGTCCCTGGCAACAGCCATGCTGGCGGCTGCGGATTTTGGGCTGTCCGTCATTGTATCGCCGGCATATCTGGTCAGCTTAAAGGTGCCTTCTCTTACCTTTGGACAGGCAGAGTATGTGGTGCAGGGGATTTTGTTTCTGGTGTTCTGTATTGCTATGAGGCAGGTGAGGCTTTTATATTTCGGAGCGTTTTTTTCGGGAATCATATACGGTATTCTGCTGGATATGTGGAGATTTCTGATTCCGCATTTTAATCCGAGCCTGTATGAGGCGGGGACGCTTCCTGCGGCTGTCAGGACGGTTTATTTTGTGGTCGGATTTTTTATCAATGGGTTTGGCGCTGTGCTCTATTTTAAAAACAAGTATTATCCCCAGGTCTATGAATTCTTTGTGAAAGGGATAAGTGAAAAGTATGGGATTGAACTGCCGAAGTTTAAGCTTAGATTTGACCTGTCATTTTTACTTCTGACGCTGGCGCTTTCCTTGGGATTGTTCCATGGACTTGTGGGAGTGGGAGTTGGGACGGTTATGATGGCGTGCTGTAACGGACCGCTGATTGGGGTCTATGAACGGTGGTTTGACAGGCATTTTGAGGTAGTATAAACAAAAATTTTGAGAAAATTTATCTTTTTTATTGTTTATAATAATGCTATAATAAATAAGCAAATGAGCAGAAATATTACAAAAGAGAGGTACAACAGTGGCGGAATTAACACCGATGATGCAGCAATACATGGAGACGAAGAAGGAATATCCGGACTGCATCCTGTTTTATAGATTGGGAGACTTTTATGAGATGTTCTTTGACGACGCCCTGACTGCGTCGAAGGAGTTGGAGATTACCCTGACCGGAAAGAACTGCGGATTAAAGGAACGCGCACCTATGTGCGGCGTTCCTTTCCATGCGGTAGACTCTTATTTAAACCGTCTGGTTTCCAAGGGGTATAAGGTGGCGATCTGCGAGCAGATGGAGGACGCGGCAACCGCAAAGGGACTGGTAAAGCGGGATGTGGTGCGGATTGTGACCCCTGGGACGAACCTGGATGTGCAGGCATTGGACGAGACGAAGAATAATTATATTATGTGCGTGGTCTACATTGCAGACCATTACGGGCTTTCGGTTGCGGACGTGACCACAGGGGAATATATGGTCACAGAGCTGTCAGAGGCCGAGAAGCTGTTTGACGAGATCTATAAGTTCATGCCCTCTGAGCTTGTGTGCAACGAGGCTTTCTACATGAGTGGCATGGATTTGGAATTATTGAAGGAGAAATTGGGGATTACCCTGTATTCCTTGGAGGCATGGTATTTTGACGATACCATCTGCCAGCAAACCCTTACGGAGCATTTTCATGTAAAGGGCCTTGAGGGCCTGGGGCTTTCGGACTATGACTGCGGAGTGATTGCGGCAGGGGCGCTGCTTAAGTATCTGATTGAGACGCAAAAGAGGGATCTGTCCCACATTACCAGGCTTTCGGTCTATGCCACGGGGAAATATATGCTGCTTGACAGCTCTACCAGAAGAAATCTTGAGCTTTGCGAGACCCTCCGTGAGAAGCAGAAGCGGGGGTCTTTACTCTGGGTGCTGGATAAGACAAAGACGGCTATGGGGGCCAGGGCGCTGCGCAGGCATATCGAGCAGCCCTTAATCGACAAGAGGGAGATTGAACGCCGCCTGGATGCTGTGGAGGAGTTAAAGGACAACGCCATTTCCCGTGAGGAGATTCGGGAATATCTTTCTTCCATCTATGACTTAGAGCGTCTGGTGTGCAGGATTACATATCAGTCGGCAAATCCGCGGGATCTGATTGCATTTGAACATTCTCTGGCTATGCTGCCCCATATCAAATATATTTTACAGGAAATGAAATCGCCCCTTCTGCGGGAGTTGTATGAGGGCATGGATACACTGGAGGATCTCTGCGGGCTTGTGAAAAGCGCCATTAAGGACGAGCCTCCCATTGCCATGAGAGAGGGCGGCATTATACGAGAGGGGTATGACAAGGAGGTAGACAGGCTGCGCCTGGCGAAGTCGGACGGGAAGGAGTGGCTTGCCAAGCTTGAGGCCGACGAACGGGATAAGACGGGGATTAAGAATCTGAAGATTCGTTTTAATAAGGTGTTTGGCTATTATCTTGAGGTGACCAATTCCTTTAAGAATATGGTGCCGGATTACTATACCCGTAAGCAGACGCTTGCCAATGCAGAGCGTTTTATCATTCCGGAATTGAAGGAGTTGGAGGACACTATCCTTGGGGCGGAGGATAAATTGTATGCGTTGGAGTATCAGCTTTACTGCGAGGTACGGGATAAAATCGGGGCAGAGATTTTAAGAATCCAGTCAAGCGCAAGGGCCATAGCCCAGTTGGACGCTTTTTCGTCTCTGGCATTGGTGGCGGAGAGGAATCAGTATGTGCGTCCGAGTATCAATGAAAAAGGCGTGATTGATATCAAGGACGGACGGCATCCTGTAGTGGAGAGGATGATTCCCAATGATATGTTTATTGCAAACGATACCTTCTTAAATGACAAGAAGAACCGGATTTCCGTGATTACCGGGCCGAATATGGCGGGGAAATCTACCTATATGCGCCAAACTGCACTGATTGTCCTGATGGCCCAGATAGGCTCATTTGTTCCGGCTTTAAGTGCAGATATCGGACTGGTGGACCGGATTTTCACCAGGGTGGGCGCGTCTGACGACCTGGCCAGCGGGCAGAGTACGTTTATGGTGGAGATGACGGAGGTTGCGAATATTCTGCGCAATGCCACCAGCAAAAGTCTTTTGATTCTGGACGAGATTGGACGGGGAACCAGTACCTTTGACGGCTTAAGTATTGCCTGGGCTGTGATTGAGCATATCAGCAACAGTAAGCTTCTTGGGGCAAAGACCTTGTTTGCCACCCACTACCATGAGCTGACTGAGCTTGAGGGGAAGATTCACAATGTCAATAACTATTGTATTGCCGTGAAGGAGAAGGGCGACGATATCATTTTCCTGCGGAAGATTGTAAAAGGCGGCGCGGACAAGAGCTACGGAATCCAGGTGGCAAGGCTTGCAGGGGTGCCGGAGTCCGTCATCCTGCGTGCCAAGGAGATTGTAGAAGAACTGGTGCAGGCGGATATCACGGACAAGATTAAGGATATTGCAAACCACGGCCATGAAAAGCCGGATAAGCCGAAGCATTACGACGAGGTGGATTTGGCGCAGATGTCGCTGTTTGACACGGTGAGGGATGACGACGTGATTGACGAGATTAAGAATTTGGACCTTGGAAACCTGACTCCGATTGATGCGCTCAACACGCTGTACCAGTTACAGAATAAGCTCAAGAACCGTTGGTAAATGAAGCGGATTTGGAATTCTTGGTTTGGCAGGAGGCAGGCAGGATAAGCGATGAATAAGATACAGGTTTTGGATACGGTTACAATAGATAAGATTGCGGCGGGCGAGGTGATTGAGCGTCCGGCCTCTGTGGTCAAGGAATTGGCGGAGAATGCCATTGACGCAGGGGCAACAGCCATTGTGGTGGAGATTCAGGACGGCGGGACGACGTTGATTCGGATTGCGGACAACGGGTGCGGCATTGCTAAGGACGAGGTTCCCAATGCGTTTTTGCGCCATTCTACCAGTAAGATTCGCTCTGTGGAGGATTTGGCCCATATCGGCTCTTTAGGCTTTCGCGGCGAGGCGCTCTCCAGTATTGCGGCGGTTTCCCAGGTGGAGTTAATCACAAAGACAGGGGAACAGACCTTTGGGACGAGATACCGGATTCACGGCGGGCTTGAGGTGGATCTTGAGGATACAGGTGCCAGGGACGGCACAACGTTTCTGATTCGGCAGTTATTTTATAATGTTCCTGCCAGAAGGAAGTTTTTGAAAACGCCTATGACGGAGGCAAGCCATGTGGGAGACTTAATGACAAGGCTTGCCCTGTCTCATCCTGAGATTTCCTTTCAGTTTATCAATAACGGGCAGTCAAAACTCCATACTTCGGGGAATGGAAGCCTTAAGGATGTGATTTATCATATCTATGGGCGTGAGATTGCCTCTAACCTCCTGCACTGTGAGCTTAACGGGCAGGGAATACGGATTAGCGGTTTCCTTGGAAAGCCGGTGATTTCCAGAGGGAACCGGAATTTTGAGAATTATTTTATCAATGGCCGTTATGTGAAGAATCAGATTGTGTCAAAGGCCATTGAGGATGCGTACAAGGATTTCTCTATGCAGCATAAGTATCCTTTTGTCGCCCTTCATATGGAGATTGACGGGGAGAACGTGGATGTCAACGTACATCCTGCTAAGATGGAGATTCGTTTCCATAATCAGCAGGAGGTCTATAATCGGGTGTATGAGGCGGTAAATGCTGGGCTTCATGCAGAGGAATTGATTCCTCATGTGGAGTTAGACGCCCCGAAGGGGAATCAGGGAATGGATTCTGGAAATAATAATAGGAGAGAGAAGGCTGAAGAAAACCGGCTTCCGTTCGAGGGGCTTAAGCGGATGTCTGGCACTGATGGCGCCAGTACCGGTACGGTTCAGGATAAGCCTTCAAAACAGGTGTTACCGCCGCCGTCAGAACGGAACCTGGATTATTTTATGGGGAAGATGCGTGAACGAGTAAAGGCGTACCACAGCCAGAGAGCATCCGCCGAGGTTACTGACCGAAACGGGATTTTTAAGCCAGAGGTACAGTCTGACCGTATCCGCGAGACGGTAAAATATGCCAAAAAGACAGAAGAACCGAAGCAGTTGGATTTATTTGAGGAAAAGCTGCTCACAAGAGAGGCGAAGGACGAGTATCACCTAATCGGGCAGGTTTTTGAGACGTTCTGGCTGGTGGAGTACCGCGACAACCTCTATATTATCGACCAGCACGCCGCCCACGAACGGGTTTTGTACGAGCGAACCCTAAAAAGTATGAAAACCAGAGAGTTTACCTCTCAGATGATTACGCCGCCGTTGATTCTTGAGCTGAGTATGCAGGAGGCAGAGCTTTTAAACCAGTATAAAGAGCAGTTTATACGGATTGGGTTTGAGTTTGAGGATTTCGGGCAGGAGTCGTTTGTGGTTCGGGCGGTTCCGGACAATCTGTTCAGTATTGCGAAGAAGGAGTTGCTTTTGCAGATGTTAGACAGTCTGTCGGATGAGGTGAACAGGAATCTGTCGCAGGAGTTGATTGACGAGAAGATTGCCTCCATGTCCTGTAAAGCGGCTGTCAAGGGGAATATGAAGCTGACGGCTACGGAGGTGGATACGCTCATTGGAGAGCTTCTCACCCTTGAGAATCCTTATCACTGTCCTCACGGGAGGCCCACCATCATTGCCATGAGCCGGCGGGAGTTGGAGAAGAAATTTAAAAGGATTGTGTAGATTATGAAGAAACCATTAGTAGTCCTGACAGGGCCTACGGCTGTCGGGAAGACGAAAGCCTCTATCGGACTTGCCAAAGAAATCGGCGGGGAGATTATTTCCGCGGATTCTATGCAGGTTTATAAGCATATGGATATTGGCTCTGCCAAGATTCGTCCAGAGGAGATGGAAGGGGTGCCTCATTTTCTGGTGGATGAGCTTAAGCCCTGGGAGGAATTCCATGTCGTACGTTTTCAACAGATGGCAAAAGCTGCAATGGAAAAAATTTACGCCCGTCACCACATCCCCATTGTGGTAGGCGGGACAGGATTTTACATCCAGGCGTTGCTTTATGACGTTGATTTTTCGGAAAATGACGGAGACGCTTCTTACCGCCATGGGCTTGAAGAAATTGCCCGCAAGGAGGGAGGGCAGGTCCTTCATGAGAAACTGCGCTCAGTTGATAAAATGGCGGCAGAGCAGATTCATGCCAATAATGTGAAGCGGGTCATCCGCGCCCTTGAGTTCTATCACCAGACAGGACAGCGGATTTCCGAGCATAACGAGAGGGAACGGCGGAAGGAATCGCCGTACCGGTTTGTCTATTTTGTGTTAAATGACGATAGGAAACGATTGTATGAACGGATTGACAGACGGGTGGAGCAGATGCTTAATGATGGGCTTGTTAAGGAGGTGGCGGCTCTTAAGAGCATGGGCTGCACTAGGGACATGGTGTCCATGCAGGGTCTTGGATATAAGGAAATTCTTGCCTATCTGGAGGGGGAGTTAAGTCTTGAGGAGGCTGTCTACCGGCTGAAGCAGGATACCAGACATTTTGCAAAGCGGCAGATTACCTGGTTTAAGAGGGAACGTGAGGTGATCTGGATCAATAAGGATGAATATGGTTATGACGAAGACAGGATCATGCACGATATGATAAGATATGTAAGGGGCGAGTTGGGGTGAGAAAATTATTTCGGAGTAAGTTTATTAAGAAAATGAATACTTTGCTGATGGTCTATGCCCGTTCACAGAATGCGGAGGCTACTTATCGGGAATTGATGGCTCTTAAGCCTTTGATTCGGGATAAGGGGGAGGAGGCTCTGTTTGAGCTGAATAGGGCGTCGTTGCTTTATGATATGAAGAAGTATAAGGAGGCGGCGGAGGTGATTATGCAGATTAAGCCGCTGAATCCTGTGTTTGACGCAAAATGTGCGGTTGTGCGGACGAAGATTCTGGATTCGTGGCTGTAAGCCTTAGTGTTTTTGTCTAAAGTATTGACTGTTTATCTTTACTGGCAAACAGTAATCACTTAAGATGAAAATAATATGTATATTCTGGCATGTAGGTATCATTATGGAGATAAATAGAAACGTTTAGGGAGATTAACGATATGGCAAATGAAAGCAATCATGATACGAATATCATTTCATTATATAAAGAATTAGGAATCCGAAAAGAGGTACTTGAATTTGGCAGAGAGATAGAAGCAGGACTTAAGGAAAGGTTTGCCGCCATTGATGAGGTTGCGGAGTATAATCAGCTCAAGGTGATTCACGCTATGCAGAAGAACCAGGTCAGCGAAGGGTGCTTTAACTATGCCAGCGGCTATGGCTATAATGACGCGGGACGCGACACTCTGGAGGAGGTCTATGCTTGTGTATTTCATACGCAAAGCGCTTTAGTGCGCCCGCAGATTACTTGCGGAACCCACGCCCTTGCCCTTGCCCTTGGCGCCAATTTAAGACCTGGGGATGAATTGCTGTCTCCTGTTGGAAAGCCTTACGACACGTTAGAGGAGGTCATTGGCATACGTCCCTCCAAAGGCTCTCTTGCGGAATACGGAATTTCCTATTCCCAGGTTGAGCTTCTTAGGGACGGTACATTTGACTATGAAAATATACAAAAAGCAATTCATGAGAACACAAAGCTTGTGACGATCCAGAGGTCAAAGGGGTACCAGACCAGACCTAGCTTTTCCGTGAAGCAGATTGGCGAGCTGATTTCATTTGTAAAGCAGATTCGTCCGGATATCATCTGTATGGTGGATAACTGTTACGGGGAGTTTGTGGAAACCATTGAGCCAAGCGATGTGGACGCGGATCTGGTAGTTGGCTCCCTAATTAAGAATCCTGGAGGCGGTCTTGCGCCAATCGGTGGTTATATCGCGGGCAGGAAGGATTTGATTGAGGCTTGCGGATATAGGCTGACTTCGCCTGGGCTTGGGAAGGAGGTAGGGGCTTCCCTTGGCGTGATGCAGTCTTTTTATCAGGGGTTATTCCTTGCGCCCACTGTGACAGCCAGCGCCCTTAAGGCGGCGATTTTTGCGGCAAATATATATGAGAAGCTTGGATTTTCCGTGGTGCCAAATGGCAGCGAGAGCAGGCATGACATCATCCAGGCTGTGACCTTTGGAAAGCCGGAGGGAGTTATTGAGTTCTGTAAGGGAATCCAGGCAGCAGCGCCTGTGGATTCCTTCGTAACGCCTATTCCCTGGGCAATGCCTGGCTATGACAGTGATGTGATTATGGCGGCAGGGGCGTTTGTGCAAGGCTCGTCTATTGAGCTGAGCGCGGACGGGCCTATTAAGCCGCCTTATGCCGTATATTTCCAAGGAGGGCTTACATGGCATCACGGGAGGCTTGGAATCTTAATGTCGCTTGAATATCTGGTGCGGGAGGGCGTGGTTAAATTATGAAACAGTCCAAACTGATTAGGCGGTCATTATGAGAAGGATTGGGATTATCGGAGGGGGCGCTTCTGGGATTGCCGCGGCAATTACAGCGGCAAGATGCGACAGGCAGGCCCAGGTATTTATCTTAGAGCAGAAGGAGAAAATCGGCAGAAAGCTTCTTGCTACGGGAAACGGACGTTGTAATCTGACGAACCGTCAGGCTGTGGATTCCCAAGCAAAAGCCTGTTACCGCGGAGAAAATATCCGGTTTGTGAAGGAAGTTTTAAGGGCGTTTAGTTATGAAGATACATTAAAATTCTTTGATTCTATCGGGCTTGTGGTAAAGCTTAGGGGGGATTATGCGTACCCCCGTTCTGACCAGGCTTTAACTGTGCTAGAGCTTCTGGAATTAGAATTAAAACGTCTCAGCGTGGAGGTTTATTGTAACGTCAGGGTGGCGTCTGCTGCGTGGGAGGGTAAGAATTTTTGCATCAGGACACAGGAAGCTGCTAAGACGTTTCAGGCAGACCGGTTGATTCTTGCCTGCGGCGGGCAGGCGGCTTCTTCTCTTGGCTCGGACGGCAGCGGATATGGGCTGGCTAAGGCTCTGGGGCATAGCATAACTTGCATTGTACCTGCACTGGTACAGCTAAAAGTAAAGGCTCATCCTTTTGCCAAGGCGGCGGGTGTTCGCACACAGGCAAAGGTGACGGCTCTCATAGACGGTAAGGAGGCTGCGTCGGATACGGGCGAAGTGCAGATTACCGCATATGGGATCTCTGGGATTCCTGTATTCCAAATCAGCCGTTTTATTGCGTTAGGGCTTCATCAAAAGAAGCGTTCTGAGGTTTTGCTTGATTTACTTCCTGAGTATTCAAAAGATGAGGCATACAGGTTACTTGCGAAAATAGGGGATAAGCGGGCTGATTTGACTGCAAAAGAATGGCTTACGGGAATATTTAACCAGAAATTAGTCCCGCGGATATTGGAGATGGCAGGTGTAAAAATGCAGGCGAGAGTAGGTAAGTTGAGTGAAAGCCAGCTTCAGACGGTTGCAAAGAAGTGTAAGCAGATTGTCCTTACGATTCAGGACACCAATGGATTTGAAAACGCCCAGGTCTGCGCCGGAGGAGTGCGAACAAAGGAGGTCTGCCCTCAGACAATGGAATCTCTGCGTACGAAAGGCGTGTATCTTACGGGGGAGTTGTTGGATGTTGAGGGTATTTGCGGAGGGTTTAACCTGCAGTGGGCGTGGTCTACCGGATGTATCGCAGGAAAAGAGGCTGTTATGAGGGAAGGTCATGAAAGAGCACAGAGAGGGAAGCCGAAAACATTATATTGATAATCTGAGAAATTTTACGATACTCTTGCTGTTTCCGGTTCATACATTTATGGTCTGGAATGATTTTGGCTCCCGTTTCTATATCTGGCAAGGGGAAAACAGAATATTGAGTACCTTGATTGTACTGGTGAATCCGTGGTTTATGCCCCTTCTCTTTGTACTGGCAGGAATGAGCGCGCGGTATGCGCTTAAAAAGAGGACGAAGAAAGAATTTGTGAAACAGAGGATTTACAAATTACTGGTTCCGTTTGTGGGTGGGATGCTGTTTCTTGTGCCCTTTCAGGCGTTGTATGCGAGAAAATTTTTTCAGGGCTATACCGGCGGTCTATGTGAGCACTGGAAATATTTTTTTACACATGTGACAGATTTGACAGGATATGACGGCGCGTTTACTTTGGGGCATCTGTGGTTTATTCTGTTTCTGTTTTTGATATCATTGTTTGCTGTGATTTTGATACATTTTCTGCCCTATGAGAAGGCGGCGGTCCGTATCGAAAAGATGTCTGCTTTGGGCGTGATATTTTTGTTTATTCCTGTTTGGATAATGTATTATCTGGGTAACTTTGGAGGCTTTAGTCTTGGGAAGGATCTGGCTCTATTTCTGGCAGGATATTATGTGCTGAGCAGTAACTCGGTGATGGAAAAGCTGGAAAGGAACGGAAGACGGCTGGTAAGTGCATGTTGTATGGGGACAGCGGCATCTCTTTTCATGTATTACCGGTTTTCTTACTATGGCGATTTATGGGTAAACGTGATTGGATGGATTTCTGTTCTGACGGCTCTTGTAGTGGGAAAGAAATTTTTCAATAAGAAAACGGCTTTTACAAAATATTTTAATGGTTCGTCTTATCCGATTTATATTTTACACCAATCTATTCTGGTGGCTTTGGCGTATTATGTTGTGAATTGCTGCAATACGTTGTGGGTACAGGCGGCGTGTATCGGAGTAGGGAGTTTTCTTTTGACTGTACTGGCGTATCATTTGATAAAATGTGTTCCTGGTATCAGGATTATCGTTGGAATATTGGATTGATTATGAGGAGGTTGGCATGATTGCGTATGAAAGAAACAACGATGAGATTGTAACTCTTTACCATGGCTCAAAGTCAGGTATTCATGGTGCGATTGCGCCTTTGAGCCGTGAACACTGCGATTTTGGAAAAGGATTTTATATGGGGACAGACCGTAACCAGTCCTTGACTTTGATCTGTAATTATCCAAAAGCAAAGATATACACATTAAATGTTGATTTGTCCCAACTTAAGCTTATTGATATGGAGGCAGGATTAGATTGGGCTTTATTGGTTGCCTATCATCGTGGTAAGATGGAATCCATAAAGAATACAAAAATCTACGAAAGATATGCAAATTTAAGCAAAGGCTATGATATGATTAGTGGCATGATTGCAAACGACAGAATGTTTGTTGTCCTTGATCGTTTTTTCAACGGAGAGATTACAGACTTTGCTTTAATCCAAAGTCTTTCCGTGCTTAAGCTTGGGAAGCAGTATGTAGCTTTAACGGAAAAGGCATGCCGAAAAATTCAGATTGCAGATGAGCAGATCACTTCAGGAAATGATAAAGCCGCATTAAAACAGCTCAGTGAAGTAAATCGTTCAAAAGGAATTGTTATGGCAAATGAAATCTGCCGGAAATATCGCCGAGAAGGCAGATTTTTTGATGAAATATTAGAGGAAGGTGAATAAAATGTTAAATCTTACCTTTGAAAAACGTCAGCTTTGCGACATACAAGGCAGGTTATTTGAACTTGCATTAAAAAATGGATATGATTGTCCATCATTTATTTCAGCCTTTATGAACAGCCCGTCAGCAGCGGCACTTGACGACACCTACGACCGATTGCAATGGGCGGGGGAAGAATATATTCTTGAAGAATTGGAGGAGGAAACAGGCAGCCTGAAAAAAGCGGGTGTTGTTTACTCAATGGAGGTGATGTATTGGACAGGCTATATTTATCGCTACTGGCATTACTATACCAATGAAAACAGCCGAGAAATATATAAAATTGCGGACGCGGATACCATGAACAATTGCTGGCTTGGCTTCCATACGCTGGACGTTGAGATGGCAATCGACGACTTGATAGAGATTAAGAAGCAGTCATGATTACAAAAGAAGTGATCAACCAGGCCATCGACTATATTTTACAGCATATCGAGGAAGATTTAACCCTTGAGGATGTGGCAGAATACTGTCATTTCTCAAAGTATTATTTCAGCCGCCTTTTCAAAGAGCAGACAGGGGAGAGTGTCTACGGATTTATCAAACGGGTGAGGCTTGAGCAGAGCGCATTTCGGCTTAAGACAGAGCAGGAACGAAAGATTACGGAGATTGGCGCAGACTATGGATACAGCTCGTCCAATTACAGTTGGGCATTTCGCAAGCATTACAGCATGACGCCTGTTGATTGGAGAAAACAGAGCTGTTTTTCCTCTATGGCCCATCCCTTCTTCCATCACGAAAGCTGGCAGGCGGAGAGTTTTGAGGTCTGTGACAGCAAGATAACGATTGAAAATATTCCGGATTATTATGTGATTTATGAGAGGCGTTTTGGCAGTTATGAGAACCTTCACAGAGATTGGGAGAGGTTTATCGAAAAATATCAGGAGTATATCACCGAGGAGACGAAGCTGTTGGAGAGAACCTATGACGATCCGGCTGTGACAAGCGCCGGACACTGTCTATATGACGTCTGTATGAGCGTGGGTGAGGATTGTCTCTTGACGAATACGGCAAAGCTTCAGGGCGGAAGATGTATTGTATATCATTTTAAGGGACACGCAAAGCATATTTATGCGGCATATCAGACCATATTTCTGGTATGGCTGCCAAAAACCTCTTATGAACTGGATGCTGCGAAAAGTCTGTTTGACATTTACCATGCGGTGGATGGCGAGACGATGTATATGGAGTTGGATATCTGTGTTCCAGTGAAATAACAGGGCAAGAATTTAGAAGTTTATTATTAGATTCCTTCTTATAATGGATGTGTATTACATGATTAAAGGAGGAATTTTTTATGAACTTGGAACAGTTAAAACAGCACACACCAAAGATGATATGGCAGTTTTCGATTCCGGCGATTATCTCCATGCTTCTTACTTCCCTGATTACGATTGCGGACGGTTTTTTCATTGGGAATTATGTGGGGAAGGAGGGGATTGCGGCGGTCAATCTGGGACTTCCGATTATCTATCTGTATCTTGGCGTAGGCTTGATGGTTTCCATCGGCGGCGTGGCGATTGCGGGAATGGCTCTTGGTTCTGGGGATAAGTCTGCCTGCAATCAGGTATTTCGGCAGACGATTGTGACTACACTGATTTTCTCGGTGCTGCTAAGCTGTATTATGATATTCTTTTTTAAGCCCATGCTGTCCCTTCTTCGTGCGGATGGATGTGTGATTGGGTATTTTCAGGAATATTACCGGATTATGCTTCTGGAGATGCCGGTTATGGTGGTCAATTCTTCGTTTGGGATGTTTATCCGCGGCGAAGGGCATCCGGAATATTATATGAAAATCAGTATCATAGATGTACTGCTGAATATCTTTTTGGATTACGTATTTGCCGACTGGTTTTGTATGGGTGTCGCAGGAGTTGCGGCAGCTTCCCTTTTGGCGGCGTTGGCTTCTCTCATCTGTATCCTGTATTTTTTCGTCAGGAAGGCTGGCATCTACCGCCTGGGATGTTTTCGGTTTTCCGGTAAAATCTGTGTGCAGTCCATCCTAAACGGAAGCTCGGAATTCATTGGAGAGATGTCCACAGGGATTGCCATGTTTGCCTATAATTTTGTTATCATGAAAAAAATAGGCGTAGACGGCGTGACTGCATTTACGATTGTAGGATATGTGGCATATGCGTTCAGTATGGTCATTGTGGGATTTGGGCAGGGTGCGAGCCCGCTGATTAGTTTTGCCTATGGCGCCAAAGAGAAAATACTTGCCGCCCATATCCGCAAGCGGACGAATCAATATGTCTGCTGTGCAGGAATTCTTGTTTTTCTTCTGATGGCGGCGGGGATGGGATGGTACAGCAGAGTATTTGTACAGAATAAAAATATTGAAGAAATGATTACGTCGGGAATGTTGATTTTTATGACTTCATTTTTCTTTTCAGGCGTAAATGCCATTACTTCGTTTTATTTTACCGCCACAGGCCACGCCTTTGAGTCTGCCGTGATTTCTGCGTCCCGTGGGCTGGTGGTTCTGCTGGCGTGTATCTTCACTCTGCCGTTTCTGTTTGGAATGACGGGGGTGTGGCTGGCCGCGCCTGTGACAGAAGGTATTACCCTTGGGATTACGGTGTTCTTTTTGCGTTCCCGACAATGAAAATACAACAGTGGTTGTGAGGTGAATTTTATGGGATTAGAATTTGTTCCTGCCTACGGGTATCCGAAGGAGGTGGGAGAGCTTTTTTCAGAATATACCGATATGCTGATTGCCGGAGATTCTTCGTTTCAGGAATATCTTGACCTTCAGAATTATGACGAAGAATTAGAGCATTTGGAGAGTAAATACGGGCCTCCTTATGGCAGGCTGTATCTGGTGTATTATGACCATGAGCTGGCGGGGTGCATTGGACTTAGAAGGATTGATGAGCAAAACTGTGAGATGAAGCGGCTGTATGTAAGGCCACAGTTTCGCGGAAAGCATATCGGGAATCAGCTTGTACAAAAGATCATAGATGAGGCGCGAAAGGCAAAGTATTCCCATATGCTGTTAGATACATTGCCTTTTCTTAAGAGCGCAATCCATCTTTATAAGGAGTATGGATTTTATGAGATTGAGAGCTATAATGACAGTCCGATGGATACGTCTATTTATATGAAAAAGGATTTAAGTTTATGATTGAGATAATTTCATTCTGCATGTCTTCAACAGTTTCAATCCGAACTTGGCCGATTTCTTCTCTTATTGCTGGAAAATCAGTATCAGGAAACAGATTTTCCAGTAAATAATTAAGCGTTGGCGAGGCGCCCATGAAAGCAATCGTTAGAGAATGGGCGTCAAACCGGCTTAATATCTCTCTTAATTCATTATCTGAGAGGGAAGATAGCTGCTCAAATTCTGTGATTTTCTGCGGATGTATTTGAGGCTCTAACAGCTCGTTTACTGTAAGATTATATAACTTAGAAAGTTTTAGGAGGATTTCTATGTTTGGAATTGCCGTCCCTGTCTCCCATTTTGAAACTGCTTGGCGGCAGACGCCTAATTTTTCCGCCAGAGTATCCTGTGTGTAATTGTTAGATTTTCGTAATAATTGAAAATATTTTGCTATTATCATTGTATTCATAAAAATATCTTTCCTTTCTTCTTATGGGGAATGAGTGAGTATCAGAGGTATGCTCTGGTCTTTATGGATGATATTATTATAAAGCATACAGGCATAAGAAGAAAGAACTTCATAAGTGCAAAAAAGCAAATGACAGTTGCTTTCTTCCAGGTTGTATTGTCTTAGTTTGATAAAGTCTTTACATAGAAATTAGTTGTTGGTATAATTAGAGTATCACATAAACGGCGCTTTATTATAGAAAGTGGGTGAAAGACATGGGAATGACTAATAAACAATTTCAAGGTTTTATCAGGCTTGCACTTGTACTGATTGACAGAGCTTTAGATAAAACACCCGATAATGAGGAACTGCAGAAATTAAAGGATATTTTTCAGTTAATGTTAGAAGATGGTAATTAAAGCTATCAAGTCTTTATCAAATTAGCATTAAGGGGTTGTCGCACTAAGCAAGAAAATTACATGATAAGGCAAATCAAGTTTCAAGAAAAACCATATCTTGTATATTTTACGCTTTATACGGCAGCCTTTTTGTTGTATAATAAACTCCGTGGTAATGAGAATCATCCGAATGGAGGTTATCTATGGGAAGCTATCTGAATCCAGGAAACAAGGGGTTTCGGGAAAGTTTGAATTCCGCAATCTATATAGATAAAACAGGTCTGATTGAAAAAATGAACAGGCTTCTGAATACGCGGCAGAAGTTTATCTGTGTCAGCCGGCCAAGGCGTTTCGGGAAATCGGTGGCAGCAGACATGCTGGCGGCATACTATGGCCAAAACGAAGGTTCTGCGGAATTATTCGAGAATTTAGAAATCAGCCATTCAGACTCATATAGAAAGCATTTGAAGCAATATGATGTGATTCAGATTAATATGCAGGATTTTTTGAGCGTAACTAACACTGTGGATGAAATGCTGTCTAAACTTTGCAAATATCTGATTTTTGATTTGACAGATTATTTTGCAAATGTGCGCTTTCGGGACGAGGATAATCTGATTCAGGTTATGAAGGATATCTTTGCCAAAACAAAACATTCTTTTGTCATATTGATTGACGAGTGGGACTGCCTGTTCCGTGAGTACCAGCAAGACAGAGATGCCCAGAAGAAGTACCTTGATTTCTTAAGGGCATGGCTAAAGGATAAGGATTACGTGGCGTTAGCCTACATGACCGGAATCCTTCCCATTAAGAAATACGGCTCTCATTCGGCCCTTAACATGTTTACCGAGTATTCCATGACGGCGCCAGGGGAATTGGCGGAATATTTCGGTTTCACAGAGGATGAGGTGAAGGTTCTGTGTAGAGAGTATGAGATGAGTTTTGAGGAGACGAAGGCATGGTACGACGGTTACCGTCTTGTGACACATACAAGACAGGGAGAACTCCATTATTGTATGTACAGCCCCAAGTCCGTGGTGGAGGCAATGCTCAGGCACAGATTTGGGACATACTGGAACCAGACCGAGACTTACGAAGCGCTTAAGGTTTATATCCAGATGGATATGGACGGCCTAAAGGATGATGTGATACGGATGCTGGCAAGGGAAGAAGTGCGTATTAACACAGGGACCTTTGAAAATGATATGACTACCTTTGCGACTAAGGATGACGTCTTAACGCTGTTGGTGCATCTGGGATACTTAACCTACGACAGAGCAAAGGAAACAGTATCCATTCCCAACAAGGAGGTTTCACAGGAGTATGTGAACGCCATCAGTACCATGGACTGGCATGAGGTTATCCGTTCGGTGAACGCCTCCCGAAAGCTTCTGGAGGCGCTGTGGCAGATGGATGGCCAGGCTGTGGCAGAAGGCATTGACCGCGCCCATAGGGAGATTTCATTTCTTACGTATAATGATGAGAATTCCCTAAGCTGTACGATTAACCTTGCTTTCTATTTCGCAAGAGAGTATTATACGATAATACGGGAACTGCCGAGTGGGAAAGGATTTGCGGATATCTGCCTGATACCGAGGAAGCTGCATCTGGATAAGCCGGCTGTGGTGATTGAGCTTAAATGGGATAAAGACGTAACCGGTGCAATCGCTCAGATAAAAGACAGAGGATACGTAGACGCCTTGAAGGATTATAGGGGCAATCTGCTTCTTGCAGAAATCAGTTATGACAGAAGGTCAAAGACGCATACTTGTGTGATTGAGCGCACAAAACTAAACTGAGAGAAACGAGGAGGATATATGCAAAAGAAAACCGGAAACTTAATTATTACTGGAATATGGGTGATGCTGTTTATTCTTTTCACAGTTTTAGTACAGACCGTAGATGTCCATACCATTGGCCCAAAGAGTTCAAGCGTAGGCTTCGCGTCTGTGAATGCCCTTGTACATGAAAAACTGGGGGTTCACAGACTTTGGTATTCGATTACATACTGGCTTGGTTTTGTACCGTTGTCCACAGCGGGGATTTTCGCAGTAATCGGCCTGATACAGCTTGTCCGCAGAAAAAGTCTGTTTAAGGTAGACAAGAGCATCTTTGCCCTTGGCGTTTTTTATGCGGCCACCATAGCCGTGTATGTTTTTTTTGAATTTTATATCGTAAATTACAGGCCGATTCTCATTAACGGGTATTTGGAAGCCTCGTATCCCTCCTCCCATACCATGCTGGCGTGCTGCTTTATGGTCGCCGCCATGCTGGAGTGCGGTATGCTGGTTAAGGACAGGAGGATTAACATCATTGTCAGAGCCGTCTCAATGATCATTATGGCAGTAATGGTAATCGGCAGGCTGATTTCAGGCGCCCATTGGTTTACGGATATTATAGGGGGCTTATTAATCAGCGGCGCACTGATTATGGGGCTGTATTCTGTTCTGTCAATGCTGCCCAAGAAGCGGTGAAGGGTGAGCAGACGTTAGATTTATCCGGATAGGAGGCAGTAAAATGTATTGTATATTAGTGACAGGAATTCCGGCGGCAGGGAAAAGCACGATAGCAGAATATCTGTCAAAGAAGATGGGTCTGCCCGTCTTTTCAAAAGACTCTGTCAAAGAACTGTTATACGATGAAGTGGGTTTCCAGTCGAGAAAAGAAAAGGTCAAGCTTGGGATTGCCGCTATGGAAATGATTTACTATGGGGCAAAGCAGTTGATGAAGGCAGGACAGCCTTTTATTCTGGAAAATAATTTTGAACATTCCTCAAAGGAGGGCATTACAAACCTTCTCAATGAGTACGGTTATCCGGCGCTTACGGTCACACTGACCGGTGATTACAGAGTGATTCACCAGCGTTTCCTTAAGCGGAATATAAGTCCTGAAAGACACAGAGGCCATGTACTGAATGATTGTTATCCGGAAAAAAGAGAACACAGTATCGAGGAATTGAGGGCAGCCTCCCTTTCATATGAGGATTACCTGTACGGAATCGCTCACAGGGGATTTGACACCTTTTCGGTGGAAGGAGAACAGATTGTGGTTGATACGACAGATTTTTCAAGGCTTGACATGGAAGAAATCTTAAGGCAGGTCATGGAGTGGAAAGAGAAGCTATCGCGCAGCTAACAGGTGAGAGATTATGATTCGGATTAGTCAGTTAAAATTGGAGGTTCATCACACAGAGGCGGACTTAAGGGCAAAGATTTTGGGACTCCTTCGCATCAGGGAGGATGAGCTTATTTCTTATACACGAAAAAAGCAATCTCTGGACGCCCGAAGGAAGCCGCAGCTTTTTTATGTGTACACCATAGATGTAAAGGTAAAGAATGAGAACGGAATAAAAAAACATTTCCGAAAACAGAAGCATTCAAACATTCAGTTTCAGCCAGAGGAGAAGCCATATTCTCTATGTGCCTGCGGTACAAAACCGTTGGCTCATCGTCCGGTGATTGTCGGGACTGGGCCGGCAGGGTTATTCTGTGGTTATGAGCTTGCCCGCCTTGGATATTGTCCGATTCTTTTGGAGAGGGGCGCTTCCATAGAAGAACGTATGAAGGATGTGGAGGAATTCTGGTCTTTAGGAGTGCTAAAGCCCAATTCAAACGTCCAGTTTGGAGAGGGCGGGGCAGGGACATTTTCAGACGGGAAACTGAATACAATGGTCAACGACCCCATGGGACGAAATGAACGGGTTCTGGAGATTTTCGTGGAAAACGGCGCGCCGGAGGATATTTTATACCAGAGCAAGCCCCATATCGGGACGGATATCCTGACAAAGGTGGTACAAAATATACGGGAATTTATTATTTCCCATGGCGGGGAGGTCAGGTTCCATTCCCAGGTAACAGATTTTGTCCTGGCACAGGGGGAGGGCTCTGAGAAATTGTCTGCCCTGAAGGTGTGCCGGCATTTGAGCCGGAAAGAAAAGAGGTTGGAGGTCCTGGACACAGAGCTTGCGGTGCTTGCCATCGGGCACAGCGCCCGCGATACCTTTGCCATGCTTAAAAATCGAGGAATTCCCATGAGAGCAAAAGCGTTTGCCGTAGGAATCCGTATAGAGCACCCTCAGGAAATGATTAATCTGGCGCAGTACGGGGCTTCCTATGACGGTGGGCTTTTGGCAGCGGCCTACAAACTGACGGCAAAGCTTCCGGATGGAAGGGGCGTTTATACCTTCTGCATGTGTCCGGGCGGCTATGTGGTCAACGCTTCCTCGGAGGAAGGCCGCCTGGCCGTCAACGGCATGAGTTACCATGCAAGGGACGGAAGGAATTCAAACAGCGCCGTGGTGGTAACCGTCACGCCGAAAGATTGCAGAAGTTTTGTTTCATCCAAGAAAGATTCCATAATCGGAGAAACAGGGGAAAATTGGGAAACAGCCAACCCGCTTCTGGGTGTGGAATTTCAGCGCAGACTTGAAGAAGCCGCCTATGAGGCAGGCAGAGGAAAGATTCCGGTCCAGCTTTTTAATGATTTCTGCAAGAACCGTCCGTCCCATGGTCCGCAGGAGATATCTCCGCAGATGAAAGGCGGTTACACTTGGGGAAATGTAAGGGCAATTTTTCCGGAGGAGTTGGCGAAGGCCATAGAAGAAGGCGTCTACTCCTTTGGAAAGCGCCTCAAGGGCTACTCACGGCCTGACGCCCTGGTTTCCGGCGTCGAGAGCCGTACCTCGTCTCCGGTGCGTATCTTAAGGGACGACACTTTGCAGAGTAAGGCAAAGGGACTCTACCCTTGCGGTGAAGGCGCGGGCTACGCAGGCGGAATCACCTCAGCCGCGATCGACGGTCTTAAGGTTGCCCAGGCAATCGCCGAAGAATACAGCCCCTTTTAAGGATGAACAGCCTGTTTCCGGCATTTTAAGTACAGACAGACCGCGCTGATTACATCCGTCACAAAAAACAGATGCAGGATAATATAGAGAAGGGCGGATTGGTTCGAGATTTGTCCTTCTTTTCTTAATCTCACGGAAGCGCTGATTCCGTACATAGACGAGGTCAGCAGCAGGCACACATCCACTAAAGCAAAGGCCGACACAAGAATCGGAGTCACGATAATAAACGCAGGCACCACCATGGCAAGCATTAAAAGCAGCGCCATAGCAAACACTCCGGCATAGAAGGGGATATGGGATAGCTTGACTGCCATATCCCAGAACGCCAATCTGCGTCCATCCTCCTCATGGGGATAAGACCATGCGTTCCATATATTAAAACCATAGACAACGACGGAGATAAGGAGATAAAGTGGCAGGGTTTTGCGAACCGGCAGCACCATAACAAAGACCGATAAATACGGCGCTATCATCAAGATAACAGGAAGAATTCTTCTTAAGTTTTTCATAACATTTCCCTTTCTGTGTACGAACTAAAAGTCTATATTTATTGTACTACTTTCCGCAGCCAATTACAATTCTATGAAGCGTTCATTTTACTCAGAAAATCCCACCCTTTTCGACATTCCTTAATACAGTTTAAGAAATTTTTAATGTGATAACCCTATACACCGTTTCCGAAATATGGTAAAATGTACTGAGTTTTCAGATAGACAAAACGAGGAGGAGTACATATGAAGGGAGCAGGAGGCAAGAATTCCTGGGCTTTATTCCTGTTTATCCTGACAGGAATCGTACTTGGAGGTTTTATTGGTATGCTGGCTGAGGGAGTGCCGGCATTAAGCTGGTTGGCATATGGCCAGTCCTTTGGGCTTCAGGAGCCGGTGGTCTTGAATTTCGGGATTCTGGTGCTGACGTTCGGCCTGTCAATCAAGATCACCATCGCAAGTATTGTGGGAGTGATTCTTGCTGTCATTATTTATCGTTTCTTATAGAGTCTGTTATGAGTGTCGTACGAATCCAAAGATGAGATGAAGCAGTCAAATACCATAAAAGAGATACCGGAAACGGAACGTCCTTATGAGAAATGCGAACGAAAAGGGGCGCACGCCTTAAGTGATGAAGAATTGTTAGCCGTTCTGCTGCGTACAGGCACTCAGGGCGAGAATGCCCTTTTGCTGGCGAGGAGAATCCTCTACCACGCCGGAGAGACTGGAATCTTAAGCCTCCATCAGTTCAGCAGGGAAAGGCTCATGAAGGTAAAGGGCATCGGCAAGGTAAAGGCGATTCAGATTTCCTGTATTTCCGAGCTTGCGAAGCGTCTCTCTAAGGCGTCATACCAGGAGGCCCTGTGCTTTTCAGAGCCGGAGACCATCGCCAGATATTATATGGAGGATATGCGTCATGAGAAGCAGGAGTTGATGAAGCTTCTGATGTTGAATACCAAAGCAAAGCTGGTCGGGGAGACGAATGTATCGAAGGGGACGGTAAACGCCTCGCTGATCACGCCGAGAGAACTTTTTATAGAAGCGTTACAGAAGAATGCAGTATCCATTGTGATCTTACATAATCACCCAAGCGGCGATCCGGCTCCAAGCAGGGAGGATATGCTGACAACCAAGAGAATCCTGGATGCAGGGGCATTGATTGGAATTGAGCTGTTAGACCATATCATTATTGGGAATAATTGTTATGTAAGTTTTCGGGAGGAAGGCATACTTTAGAAAGGATCTATGTCAGATGGCGAGGAATGTATACGGTCTTGATCTTGGCTCATATGAGATCAAGGTTTACGATAAGAAGAAAGATACCATATGGAAAGAAAAAGATGTCATTGCACTGAAGAATGAGAAGGAGATTTTTGCGGTAGGGGACGAGGCTTTTTCTATGTACGAGAAGGCGCCCTCCAATATAGAGGTGGTATTTCCCATGAAGGAGGGGGTCATATCCAGGTTTCATGATATGCAGTTCCTTCTGCAGAACCTGCTCAAGAAGGACCGGCAGTTTGCCCGCGGCTCGGAGTATGTGGTGGCAGTACCCACAGACGTTACCGAGGTGGAGAAGAAGGCGTTCTTTGACCTGGTCATCCATTCCACGGCAAAGGCCAAGGAGGTTAATATCGTAGAGCGCTCTATTGCGGACGCAATCGGACTGAATTTGGACGTGCAGAACACCAAGGGCGTGTTTATCGTGAATTTCGGCGGCGAGACCACAGAGCTTTCTGTGATCGCCGGAGGCGGTATGGTTATGAACCGCCTTCTGAAAGTTGGCGGCGCAACCTTTGACCAGTCGGTGATTAACTTGGTTCGCCACAGCCATGACTTCCTGATTGGAAGGCACACGGCGGAGGTGCTGCGAAAAAGCTTCGGAATCTTTACCAATGAGGTGGAGGCTATGCTTACCGTTGCGGGAAGGGATCTGATTACGGGCGTTCCCATGCGCAAGGGCATCTCCATTAACCTGGTCAGGCTGGCCATGAAGGATCCGCTGTTCCAGTGTGTCAGCGCGATCCAGTCCCTTCTTGACCGGACGCCTCCGGAGGTAAGAAAAGCCATCAACGAGAATGGAATCTTTCTGACCGGCGGCGTTGCCCATACGGCGGGACTTGAGATGTATGTGGAGGAGATGGTAGGAATCACAACCCGAACCTCCGTAGAGCCGGATATCTGTGCGGTAACCGGATTGAAGAAAATTATTGAATCGAAGGAATTGCGCAAGTTTGCATTTTCCATGATCGATGAAAATTATAGGTGGATGAGATAATATGAAGAACAAGAATCAATCGTCCTTTTCAAGTAAATACTGGCTGATTATCATATCCGTTCTCTGTGTGATTCTTCTGGGAATCGAGCGTTTTACGGACGGAAAAGGGCCTTTACGGTTTATCGCCAGCTATACGGTTGTTCCTATGCAGGAGGGAATCAGCTATGTTGGAAGGTTCATGAGCGACCTGTCGGATAACTTTGAGACTCTGGAGGACATGAAGAAGGAGAACAAGAAGCTTCAGGCAAAGGTGGATGAGCTTACCATAGACAATACCAGGCTTCGGCAGGAGCAGTATGAGCTGGACCGGCTGCGGGAGTTGTATAAGCTGGATGAGAATTACTCGGATTATGAGAAGATTGGCGCCCATGTGGTTGCCAATAACGGAAGCAACTGGTTTACGGACTTTACCATTGACAAGGGAACCCGTGACGGGGTACAGGTGGATTCCAACGTACTGGCAGGAAGCGGCCTTGTGGGAATCGTTATCGAGGCAGGCCCTACTTATTCAAGGGTACGCTCTATCGTAGACGATGCCAGCAATGTCAGCGCCATGATGCTTTCTACTTCGGATACCTGCATGGTCAGGGGGGATTTGAAGCTGATGGCAGACGGCAGGCTTCGCTTCGAGAAGCTGCCTAACAATGATAACAAGATTGAGGCGGGTGAGCAGGTGGTGACTTCTCATGTCAGTCCCCGTTTTCTCCAAGGGCTTTTTATCGGATATGTCAGCGATATTGAGGTGGATGCAAACAACCTGACCCGTTCCGGATATATCACTCCGGCTGTGGATTTTGGCAAGCTTCAGGAGGTGCTGGTGATTACCACCACCAAGAGGAACCTTCTGGAGGCCGATGATTCCCAGGATACCCAAAGCCCTGAGGCTGCCAATCAGGCTTCGCCTGAGGATACGCAAGGCTCCCAGGAGTCTCAGGATGGAGAAGGAGAATGATTCATGAAAAGAAAGCTCATAACATTTGCCGTAATTCTGGTGTGCTTTCTGCTTCAGAGTACCGTGTTCCAATATCTGACGTTTGCGACCATTAAGCCGAACATGCTGATTGTGGTGACCTCCTCCTTTGGCTTTATGCGTGGGAAGAAGGCGGGGCTGTTCGTAGGTTTTTCCTCAGGACTGCTGGTCGATCTGTTCTGGGGCGACGCCCTGGGCTTCAACATACTGCTGTATTCGGTGATCGGATATGTGAATGGTTCTTTTAAGCGGATGTTCTATGATGATGACGTCAAGCTGCCGATTGTGCTGATCGGAGTGAGTGATTTTCTGTATGGACTGTTGGTGTATGCTCTTTTATATATGCTTAAGGGGGATTTTGCTTTTTGGTCCCATTTGATGGAGATTATCCTGCCGGAGTTGGTGTATACGATTCTGGTGACTCTGGCGCTGTATCAGATTATATTACACATCAATAAGAAACTGGAAGAAGAAGAACAAAGGAGTGCAAGCAAATTTGTATAGTTTATGGGAACGGCTCAAAGCCGGCATTACAGAAATCTTTCAATCACGGGTCGTTGTGATTATCCTGATGTTCTGTATCATGTCTGCGATTCTGGTTCAGAGAGTATTCTACCTGCAGATTGTAAAGGGACAGGAGTATCTGGACGATTATAAGCTGCAGATTCAGAAGACCAAGGAGGTACAGGGAACACGCGGGAATATCTATGACCGCAACGGGTATCTCCTGGCTTATAATGAACTGGCATATGCAGTCACCATAGAGGATATCGGTGAGTATGATGACCGCGAGCATAAGAACAAAGAACTGAACAGAGTTGTATCCAGTGTGATCCAGATGGTGGAATCCAATGGGGACACGGTTATCAATAATTTCGGTATCATTCTGGACAATAATAACAATTATATGTATGTTGCCCAGAACGAGACGCAGCGTCTCAGGTTTGTTGCGGATGTATATGGGAAGCGTACCATTGACGAGCTTTCTGGCAAACAGAAGAATATTTCCGCAGAGGCCCTCATTGATTATCTGTGTACCGACGAGGTAAACGGATACGGGATTGACCAGTCTGCCATGGAACGGACCCAGGTTTTGAAGCTGGTGAATGTCCGCTATGCAATCTCGCTGAACAGTTACCAGAAGTTTATAGCAACCACCATTGCGGAGGATGTCAGCGACGAGACGGTTGCGGTTGTCATGGAGAATCTGGACAGCCTGCAGGGAGTCAACATTGAAGAAGAATCTATGCGGCGGTATGAGGACAGTTATTGTTTTGCCAACATTATCGGCTATATCGGCCAGATTTCTCAGGAGGAATACGACGCACTCAGTAAGAAGGAGAAGGAGGAATATTCCAAGACGGATACCATAGGAAAGTCCGGCCTTGAAAAGACCATGGATTCCGAACTTCAGGGGAAGAAGGGTGAGATTAAGCTGTACGTCAACAGTGTGGGGAAGGTGATTGAGACGATCAATCAGAAGAACCCCAAGGCAGGGAACGACGTGTACCTGTCTATTGATGCGAATTTACAGAAGGCGGCATACCATGTCATTGAGCAGGAGTTGGCGGGTATTTTGCTTTCCAGAATCCAGAATGCGCTGGATTATGACCGTACCCAGGTGAAGGACGGCAGCGACGTAATCATTCCAATCGGAGATGTGTACAATACCTTTATCAACAACGAGATTCTTGATATGAACCACTTTGGCGAAGAAGATGCAGGCGCTACCGAGAAGGAGGTTTTTGCTGCTTTTTCTGCCAAGAGGGAAAGTGTGATTCAGGATATCTCTGGGATTCTGACGGACCCAGGCGCAAGGGCATACAGAGATTTCCCGAAGGAGATGCAGGCGTACCTGACTTATATCGTATCGGATCTTCTAACCGGCAGGGGTGTCATCCGTTCAGACGCTATTGATACCAACGACGCCACATACAAGGCGTGGAGGGATGATGAGAGCATCAATATCTATACCTATCTGACCTATGCCATTTCTCAGAACTGGGTGGATACCTCCCTGCTAAAAGAATATGCGGCTGCCAAGGGGGAATATACCGATTCCAATGAACTTTATCAGGGAATGATTAATTATATTATAGAGGATATTCAGGATGACAACAGCTTCAATAAGCTGATTTACCGGTATATGGTAAAAGCAGGCGCCGTGACAGGGCGGCAGATCTGCCTTATGCTCTATGAGCAGGGTATCCTTACATTCGACGAGGCGCAGTATAACGGGTTAAATTCCGGAGGCATCTCTGCCTATGATTTTGTCCGAGGCAAGATCGAGACGTTGGAGATTACGCCGGGACAGCTTGCGCTTGAGCCCTGTACCGGCTCTATTGTGGTTACGGACGTTAATAGCGGGAAGGTTCTTGCCTGTGTATCTTATCCAGGTTATGACAACAACCGGCTTGCCAATGCCATGGACTCCAATTACTATCAGAAATTGGTGACAGACCAGGCACGGCCTTTTTATAACAATGCAACTCAGGAAAAGACGGCGCCCGGCTCTACCTATAAGCCGCTGATGTCCATTGCCGGATTGATGGAGGGGGTCGTGAATGTGAATACCTATCTGCCTTGCAACGGAGTCTACAAGAAAGTAGAGCCGAACCCGACCTGCTGGATTAATCCGGGCGCTCACGGAGGTCTTAACGTGGCGGGTGCGCTGCAGCATTCCTGTAACTGTTATTACTATGAGGTGGGGTATCGGCTGAGCCTTCAGGAGAGTGGGATCTCACAGATTGATTCGGACAGCAGCGAAGGGTCGGCAACCGAGGTATATTACTCCAGCAATCTTGGCCTTGAGAAGATGAAAAAGTATGCAACCCAGTTTGGGTTAGGCGAGACGTCGGGATTGGAGATTCCGGAGTCTGAGCCGCAGATTTCCGACGATTCGTCTGTACCGTCTGCTATCGGACAGGGTACGAACAACTATACCGTCAGCCAGCTTGCGCGTTATGTCACGGCCATTGCCAATAAAGGGACGGTATATAACTTAAGCCTGCTTGACAAAGTCACTTCTGTGGAGGGTGATGTGATAAAAGAGTATGAACCAGAGGTGTATAATACAATCTCGGACGTGCCGGATTCTTACTGGTCCGCCGTCCATACCGGTATGCGCAACATGGTTACCTCCCATGGTGATTTGTTTTCAAAAATAAATGCAAGTGATGTAAAACTGTCTGGAAAGTCAGGTACAGCACAGCAGAGTAAAACTCATCCGGATCACGGGCTATTCATAGGATTTGCACCAAGCGACAGTCCGGAGGTGGCATTTGCAGTCCGTATCGCAAACGGTTACAGCTCTAACTATGCCTGCGAGATCGGCAGCGATGTGATGGAATACTATTATGAGATAACTCCGGAGAATGAATTGATTACCGGAAAAGCAGCCCAGGTGACAGTTGGAACGACAGGAGGAGATTAAGGGAAAGGATGAGTTTATGTGAAAGATCCGGTGCTCATTAAGAGCAACAGATACGGGATTACGATTTTTTTCGATCCGGATATGCCCTACGGGGAGTTGCTCTTGGAGGTTCAGAAGAAATTTAAGTCTTCCGCACATTTTTTCGGTCATGCGGACATGGCGGTAGAATTCGAGGGCCGTACTTTCACAAAAGAGGAGGAGCATCTGATGGCAGAGGTCATTCAGGATGCCGCGAAGATACAGATATTATGTATTATTGAGAAGGACACAGATACAGAACAGCTCCACAGAAGAATGTTGGATGAAAGCCTGGAAACGCTCCATGAAAGAGACGGCCGGTTTTATAGAGGTACGTTAAGAGGAAAAGAGATCTTGGAATCTGAGACGAGCATTGTGATTGTCGGAGATATTGAGGAGGGCGCCGTTGTGGCCTCCAAGCAGAATGTTGTGGTCACCGGAACCATTTACGGGACGGTAATCGCAGGCGCCTCCGGCAATTATGACGCAGTGATCGCAGCGCTTCATATGGAGCCAAAGAAGCTGCGCATCGGAGATATTGAAGTCAAACCAGTTATAGGAGGAAGTTATTCATGGGCGAAGTTATTGTAATTACATCGGGAAAAGGCGGCGTCGGCAAGACGACGACAACGGCGAATCTGGGTGCAGGATTATCGAAGCATGACAAGAAGGTGGTAGTGATTGATACAGATCTGGGCCTTCGTAACCTGGATGTGGTCATGGGACTTGAGAATCTCATCGTATACAATCTAGTGGATGTGATTGAGGGCACCTGCCGGCTTAAACAGGCGTTGATCCGAGACAAGCGGTATGAGAACCTTTACCTTCTGCCTTCTGCACAGACCAAGGACAAGACGGCCATCTCCCCAGGCCAGATGAAGAAGCTGACAGGTGAGCTTAAGGAGGAGTTTGACTACATACTTCTGGATTGTCCGGCAGGAATCGAGCAGGGCTTTATGAACGCCATTGCCGGCGCGGACCGCGCCATTATCGTAACCACTCCGGAGGTATCGGCAATCCGTGACGCTGACCGTATCATCGGTCTTTTGGAGAGCCAAAAACTTAAAAAGATGGAGTTGATTATTAACCGTATCCGCGTGGATATGGTGAAGCGCGGGGATATGATGACGGTTGATGATGTTACAGAGATTTTATCCATTCCTCTGATCGGCGCGCTGCCGGACGACGAGCAGGTGGTCATCGGCACGAATCAGGGTGAGCCTGTCATCGGCATGGACTCAAAAGCAGGCACGGCATATATGAATATCTGTAAACGGATTATGGGCATGGAGGTTCCTTTTCTGGAGCTTACAAGCAGCACCGGATTTTTTTCAAAACTATCCGGCCTCTTTAAGAAAGAATAGGGGGATGGGATATGTTGAGGAAATCGTCGGTTGCCATTGCCAGGGACCGTGTAAAGGCATTGGTCATTTCGGATCGGGTACACTGTACGCCGGACGCCTATGACAATATCTGCCGAGAACTTTTTACCTCTCTTTCTAAGTATATGGAGGTTACAGAAGATGATTTTCAGGTAAACATTAACCGGACACAGGTTGTTATTACATTTGCAGGAGAAGAAGCGTGAGATTACCTAGATTTACAAAACCGTATCATTTAAGAGATTATAAATTCAGCTTAGTGTTCCTTGTACTGGCATTGTCCATGATCGGGATTTTGGCTGTTGGAAGTGCGAAAGCAATCTATCAGCCGAGGCAGATTTTTGGAGTAGCCTTCGGCTTCTGTGTAATGATTGTGGTATCACTCATTGATTATGTGTGGGTCTGCGATTTTTACTGGCTGCTTTATCTGTTTGCCGTTGCGATCCTTGCAGCCGTTATCCCTTTCGGGGAAAAGGTGAACGGGGCAAGGCGGTGGATTGACTTAGGCTTCACCACGTTCCAGCCCTCTGAGCTTGCCAAGATTCTGTTAATCCTGTTTTTTGCCAAGTTCATCATGGAGCATGCGGAGGATATCAGCGACAAGTTTACTCTTGTAAAATATGCTGTGCTCTGCGGTATTCCTCTGGTTCTAATCGTTGTAGAGCCGAATCTTTCCACCACAATTTGTACCGCCCTGGTGTTGTGCCTTCTCATCTTTGTGGGAGGCTTGCGATACCGTATTATCGGGACAATTCTGGTGATTCTGGTACCCTTGGCGCTTATTTTCTTAAGCATCGTGGTACAGCCGGACCAGAAGCTTTTAAAGGACTACCAGCAGCAGCGTATTCTGGCTTTCCTTGAGCCGGAGAAATATGCCAATGATACGGCTTATCAACAGAGGAACGCAGTTATGGCAATCGGCTCTGGACAGTTGACCGGAAAAGGGCTTAACAATAATACCACCACCTCTGTAAAGAATGGGAATTTTATTGCAGAGCCCCAGACAGACTTCATCTTTGCAATCATAGGTGAAGAACTTGGTTTCATAGGAAGCTGTATAGTTATTGCTTTATTGTTGTTGATTGTGATACAATGTATTCTAATAGGGACGCGATCGCAGAACCTGACGGGTAAGATCGTAAGCTGCGGATTCGGCGGATTAATCGGCATCCAGAGTTTTATCAATATAGGGGTTGCCACTCAGATTCTTCCGAATACGGGCGTGCCCCTTCCCTTCGTCAGTTATGGCCTTACATCGCTGGTAAGTCTGTACATGGGAGTCGGGTTTGTCTTAAACGTCGGGTTACAGCCGAAAAAATATCAGTAAGGAGTGAGGAAGATGAATATAGGACTGATCGCTCATGATTCAAAGAAGACTTTGATGCAGAATTTTTGTATTGCTTATAGGGGGATTTTAAGCAAGCACAACCTGTATGCAACCGGCACCACCGGGCGTCTGATCGAAGAAGTCACGAACCTTAGCGTACACAAATACCTTGCCGGGCCCTTAGGCGGAAAGCAGCAGCTTGGGGCACAGATCGCACAGAACGATATTGACGCGCTGATTTTCCTTAGGGAGCCGTCGAATCCGAAGCCCCACGAGCCGGATGTGAATGACGTGATTCAGCTTTGTGACATGTATAATATTCCCATGGCAAGCAATCTTGCTACTGCGGAATTGATTATTTTAGCGATTGACAGAGGAGATCTTGATTGGCGTGAAATGTACAGGTAAGATTTATCGTGTGCTCATAGCTGCCGCTTTCTGTGTGGTTCTTGCGTCGGGGTGCAAAGGACCGGAAAAAGTGGTGTCAGCCTATGAGGAGGAGAACTACAACAAGGATATTTACAGAGGTCCGTTGTTCGCAGAGAATCTCTGTACAGCCACAACGGATATTATACCGGAGGGTGGGGTAGACCCGTCTACGGTAGGTTCGGCGGGACTCTTTGATGTGAACCGCCAGACTGTTGACTATGCATGCCGGATTCACGAACGTGCGTATCCGGCCAGCACCACAAAGATTATGACCGCACTGGTTGCTATTAAGAACGGGGATCTGTCTGCCACTGTGACGGTGTCGCCCTATGCTGATGCGTCGAATTTTGCATCAGATGAAAAGACCTGCGGTATCAAAGGGGGAGATCAGCTAACCCTGTCAGACCTTATGCACGGGCTTATGCTGGAATCCGGCAATGACGCGGCAGTAGCCATTGCCGTACATATTGCGGGAAGTACCGAGGCATTTTCCCAGATGATGAACGAGGAAGCCCAGAGGTTGATGGCGACCAATACGCATTTTGTCAATTCCAACGGCCTTCATGACGAGAATCATTATACGACTGCTTATGATTTATATTTAATTTTTAATGAATGTATCAAACATCAGGAATTTGTAGATATTATTAATACGAAGGAATATACGGCAACGATTACCGCGAATAGCGGCGCCGTCCGCCAGGAGAATTGGGCGCAGACTAATTTCTATGCAGCGGGAAAAGCCGAAGCACCCACGGCTGCCACGGTAATCGGCGGCAAGACCGGTACAACGGACCAGGCGGGGAATTGTCTGATTCTTCTCAATAAGACTCCGGATGAAAGCCCCTATATCTCCATTGTGATGGGTGCGGCTACGAAGGAGTTGCTTTACCAGGATATGACAGCCCTTATTAATGGCATACCGGCAAATGAATAGGATATTCGCAAGGGGCATCCAAAGGATACCCCTTGCCTTGCAAAATGGCGCAGAAAAGCTATTCGGCTGAGGAACGGATCCTGCCGTACATGCTGATCAGATACAGTCCGCATAAGCCTACTAATGTGTAGATAATGCGGGAGAGCCATGATAGATTTCCAAAGAGAAAGGCCACCAGGTCAAAGCGGAAGATTCCGACTAAGAGCCAGTTGATTGCGCCTATGATTACGATTGTCAATGTTGTATTGTCAGACCATTTCATACTTAGTTCCTCCTTTTTGTCTTGCTGAACTTAGTATGGCTTTAGTAAAAATGAATTATACATATGAGAGGGAGGTTTTCGGCAAATGAAGCAAGAATTGCCGTATTATGCTTATTCCCAATATTTAAAGGATAAGTATGGAGAGAAGGTATATAAGTTACCTGTAAACCTTCCGGTTAGCTGTCCAAACCGGTTAGCAGGCAAAGGATGTGCATTTTGTGCCGGGCAGGGCACTGGGTTTGAGGCTATGGATTCCCGTGTTCCTGTTAAGGAACAACTGGAAAAGACGCGGCAGAAGATTGAAGCAAAATATCATGCTCACAGGTTTATTGCCTATTTTCAGAATTATACCAATACCTTTCTGCCTTTGGAGGAATTTCGTTTTTACGTGGAGGAGGCGGCAGGGACGCCGGATATTGCAGAGCTTTCGGTATCCACCCGTCCGGACTGTGTTTCAGGAGAATATCTGGAGGTCCTGGCGGATGCTAAGAGGCGTTTTGGTCAACAGATTACCATAGAGCTTGGGCTTCAGACCAGCAACTATCGCACGCTTCTGCGGATGAACCGGGGGCATACGTTGGCAGAGTTTATCGACGCCGTGCTTGCCGTTCACTCCTATGGTTTTGAGCTCTGCGCCCATGTGATTTTGAATCTTCCGGATGATGAATTAGTCGATACCATTGAGACGGCGAAGCTGTTGTCTGCCCTTCGGGTGCAGACAGTAAAGGCGCACTCCTTATACCTTGCAAAAGGAACGGCTCTTTGCGAGGCTTATGAGAGAGGTGAAGTTACTATATGCTCAAAGGAGGAATACATCAAACGGCTTGCCGTATTTTTGGACTATCTGTCTCCTGAGATTGCGGTAGAGAGGCTTTTTAGCCGTGTTCCTGAAAAGGACTCCGTTTTCTGCAACTGGGGCATAAGCTGGTGGAGGTTAAAGGATGAATTGTTGGAGTATATGAGGGAGAATGGGAATTTCCAGGGAAGGAAATTCCATTACCTGAATGGAGAGGGATTAAACAGGAGGCTTTAAGTTGGCAGGAAATAAATTAACGCATATTCAGGCGTATCGCAATAAAAAGCATATGAATATCGGGCTTGCTATCTTTGGGATTATTTTTATCTATCTGGTGGTTACAATCCTTTTGTATCTGACGGGAACCCATGTGTCTGCCTATGAGGTGCGTGAGGGTTCTATCCTGAGAGACAATGCATATACCGGCTTCGTCCTGCGAAACGAGACGGTGGTAGAGGCGCAGGCCGACGGCTTCGTCAATTACTATGCCCTGGAGGGCAGCAAGGTGGGGGTAAAGACCAGGGTGTACACCTTATCTGACCGTGAGCTTGATTTTGCGGATACCGCCTCCGAGGAATCAAAAAAACTGTCCTCCGAAGAACAGGCCGCCATGCTGGTACGGGTGCAGGCATTTTCCGAAGGGTTTAACGACGAGCATTTCAGTGATGTTTACAGCCTTAAGGATACGGTGACAACCGTGCTTGAGAGCCGTTCCAACCAGAACCGCCAGGCGCAGTTAGACGCCATGGCAGGGCAGGAGAGCAGCGGCATCCAGATTTATCAGGCTGCCTCGGACGGGATCATCGCCTATTCTACGGACGGCTATGAGACGGCGGTTCTTGGTGATGTATCGGCGGAAACCTTTTCTAAAGAGAATTATGAGAAGAAGGACTTGAAGAATAATATGGAGGTCAAGGCCGGAAGTCCTGTGTACAAGCTGATTAAGGACGATAACTGGACTGTGGTGATTCCTTTGCAGGAGGAGATGGCAGAGGAGATGCAGGAGATCGAGCTAGTGCGGGTGCGTTTTTCCAAGGATCAGGAGACGGCTGTGGCCGAATTTTCTATTCAAGAGCAGGGAGAGCTGCACCTGGGCGTCCTGACATTGGACAGTTCTATGATTCGCTATGCAAAAGAGCGTTATCTGGACTTAGAGCTGATTTTGGAGGATGAATCAGGGCTTAAGATTCCCAAGTCCGCGGTTACGGACAAGAAATTTTACATGATTTCGGAAGCCTATCTCACCCAGGACGCAAACAGCAAGGAGACAGGCGTGTTGGTAAAGACGCAGGACGGTAAGTCCAAGTTTCAGAGTGTCAATGTCTATGACCGAGATGAGGAGACAGGCATGGCATATCTGGGAACGGATGGTTTTGCCGAGGACGCGGTTCTGGTTAAGCCGGACTCCACGGATACATGTGTTCTGAATCGGACGGAGAGTATCAAAGGGGTATACAATATAAACAAAGGCTATGCCGTATTCAAGCAGGTTAATATTTTGTGTGAGAGTGACGATTATTATATTGTGGAGTCCGGAAGCGACTACGGGCTGTCCAATTATGATCATATCGCGCTTAATGGAGCCGATGTTGATGAAAATGATGTAGTATTTTAGTGTCAGCATTTGGAAAGGGGAGATGAAAATGCTCAAAGAAAATCTGGCGTTTGTAGAAAAAGAGATTCAGGCTGCGTGCAGACGGTCCGGACGTGACAGAGAGGAGGTCACACTGATTGCCGTCAGTAAGACGAAGCCGGTCAGTGAGCTTAGAGAAGCCTATGACCTTGGAGTTCGTGTATTCGGAGAGAACAAGGTGCAGGAGTTGGCGGATAAGTACGACGAGCTGCCAAAAGACATCCACTGGCATATGATTGGCCATTTGCAGCGAAATAAGGTAAAATATATTATTGATAAGGTGGACTTGATTCATTCTGTGGATTCAATCCGGCTTGCCGAGACTATTGAGAAGGAGGCTGCCAAGCGAAATATCCAGGTAAATATTCTGATTGAGGTAAATGTTGCCGGCGAGGAAAGCAAATTTGGCGTATCGCCTTCAGAACTTCCCGAATTCGTTGAAGAAGTCGCAAAATTCCCTCATATTCAGGTTCAGGGATTAATGACAATTGCCCCTTTTGTGGAGGATTCTGAGGAAAACAGAGCAATTTTTGAACGCTTAAGAAAATTATCTGTTGACATTAAGGACAAAAAAGTTGATAATATTACTATGCGAGTTCTATCTATGGGGATGACGAATGATTACTCCGTTGCCGTAGAGGAGGGCGCAACCATGATACGGGTGGGAACCGGAATCTTTGGCGCACGCGATTATGCAAACTAGTAACGGAAGATAGGAGCATTTTATCATATGGGAGTATTAGATAAATTTTTAGATATCATGAGACTGACTGATGAAGATGACTATGATGACGATGAGTTCTTTGACGATGATTATGAGGACGATTACGAGGAGAAGCCGAAAAAGGGGGGCTTTTTCCGTCGTGGAAGGGAAGAATCCTACGATACGGAGGAGGACGATTACGACTATGAGCCGCCGGCGCGCTCATCCAGGTCCACGCGTCCGAGCAGCAACAATAAAGTGACTCCGATGCGCCAGCCGGCGTCAAGGAGGAACAATGGCGTCAGTATGGAGGTCTGTGTAATTAAGCCGAATTCCGTGGAGGATGCAAGGGAGATTACAGAGACTCTGTTAAGCGGGCGCACAGTAATCCTGAATCTGGAGGGTCTGGATTTGGAGATTGCCCAGCGCATCATTGACTTTACTTCAGGCGCCGCTTTTGCAATCAGCGGTAACCTGCAGAAGATATCGAACTACATATTCCTGGTAACGCCTACGAACGTCGATATATCGGGAGATCTCCAGGATCTTCTGAATACTTCTTTTGACGCCTCCTCCATGCGTTCCAGATTCTAGGATACAGGTTGGGAAAGATGAACAAAGAAGATACTTTACTGCAAAAGAGACTGATAGAGTTGTCACGGACTGCATACATCCGCGGGATTGTTACGTTCAGTGATTTTCTCAATCTAAATGAATTGAATATACTGCATACCACCCCTAAGCATCAGTTTCAATCTCCGTATGTGACTTATGGAGGGTATGGTTTATCAGAGCGTCAGATGGTTGCCTTTCTACCTGATGCTCTTTATGCGTTTTCGGGAGATGGGTTTGATGCGGAGGTTTTGCAATTTCCTATGGTGAATCTTACAGTCGAACCCCTTAACGAACGTTTTTGTGAGGAACTGACCCACAGAGATTATCTGGGGGCATTAATGAATCTTGGTATTGAACGGTGCAAACTGGGAGATATTATGGTGGAGGGCAGCAAGGCGTTCTTGTTTGTAAGAGATGAGATGGCGGGGTATATCTGCGAGAATCTGACCAGGATTCGGCATACCTCTGTTAAGGTCAATGTAAGCCAGGATTTTCCTAAAGATTACGAGCCAGCATATGAGGTAATGAAGGGAACCGTAGCCTCTATACGATTGGATACCGTTCTTTCCCTGGCATTTCCCGCCTCCAGAAGTAAGCTTACGGCATACATTGAGGGCGCCAAGGTGTTTGTAAACGGGAAGCTAATCACCAGCAACGGGTACCGTCTCAAGGAGGGGGATATTATCTCGGTTCGTAAACTGGGGCGGATTGTGTATGACGGGGTAGTGTCTGAGACGAAAAAGGGACGGTATCTTGCGGTTGTACGGAAATATATCTAAATATAGCTGCAAAAGGGGAGAGGAATATGGCAGAGATGAATGATACGAAAAAAGAAGGAGGCAGAGGAATTTACTATCTTGCCGCCATCACCGCTGTTTCCGTACTGGTCTGCTTTGACCAGTTTACGAAGCATCTGGTTCTTGAGAGGCTTAAGGGGAATCCGCCGCTTAAAATCTGGGAGGGGGTATTCCAGCTTGAATATCTGGAAAACAGAGGGGCGGCGTTCGGGCTGTTCCAGGATCAGAGGATTTTCTTTTTCATGAGCGTATTTCTGGTGAGTATTGCATTTATCTGGTTCCTTTTAAAAGTACCTATGGAGAAAAGATTTGTGCCTCTTTGTGTCTGCGCTGTCTTTATTATGGCAGGCGCCTGGGGAAACTGTGTGGACCGGATTGTTTTGAATTATGTGGTGGATTTTTTGTACTTTAAGCTCATTGATTTTCCAATTTTCAACGTGGCGGATATCTATGTGACGGTGGCTACATTTTCATTGGCAATACTTATCTGTTTTTATTATAAGGAGGATGACCTTGAAAGAATTGTTCATCGTTGAGAGCCAGGAGGGAGAGAGGATTGACCGTTATCTGGCGGAGGCATTGCCTGAGCGTTCCCGTTCTTATGTGCAGAAGCTTATCAAAGAAGGGCATGTGCTGGTAAACGGAGAGCCTGTGAAAGCCAGTTACAGACTCCTGATTGGCGATTGTCTGGCTATTACGATGCCAGAGGTGCAGGAGCCGGACATTGGGGCAGAGGAGATTCCTCTTGACATTCTGTACGAGGATTCGGACATTATTATCGTCAATAAGCCGAAACAGATGGTGGTGCATCCGGCGCCGGGGCATTATACCGGTACTCTGGTCAATGGGCTTTTGTATCACTGTAGACAGGAATTGTCCGGTATTAACGGTATGATGCGCCCTGGGATTGTACATCGGATTGATATGGATACCACCGGCTCTCTGGTGGTGTGTAAGAACGACAAGGCGCACCAAAGCCTGGCAGGGCAGTTGAAGGACCATTCGATTAAGCGAAGCTATGTGGCAATCGTCCATGGCAATCTTACAAAGGATGAGGGTACTGTGGACGCTCCCATTGGCAGGCATCCCACGGAGAGAAAGAAAATGAGTATCCATGCAAAGAACGGGAAACGGGCAGTAACCCACTATCAGGTGCTTGAGCGTTTCGGGGATTACACATATATTCAGTGTGAGCTGGAAACCGGACGCACCCACCAGATTCGTGTGCATATGGCGAGTATCGGGCATCCCTTACTCGGAGATTCGGTCTATGGCCCTCGGAAAACGCCCTTTCCCAAGCTCGTCGGGCAGACTTTACATGCCAAGACCTTAGGCTTGCTTCATCCAAAGACAGGGGAGTATCTGGAGGTGGAGGCGCCGCTGCCGGAATATTTTAGTGATTTACTGGCACGTTTGAGAGGCTCTTTGAAAAATTTTTAGAAAATAATATACAATTTTGCCAAATTGTTATATAATAGAAGCATCAATTTAGAGGAGTGTGATTCGTATGGCGAAAACAAATACAATTATCACAATAGGCAGACAGTATGGAAGCGCGGGCAGGGAGATTGGATATAAGGTTGCTGACGAGCTGGGTATTAAGCTGTATGACAAGGAGATGCTTGACAGGGCGGCTAAGGAGAGTGGAATTTGTCAGGAATTGTTCGAGACTCACGACGAAAAGCCGACCAATAGTTTTTTGTATTCTCTGGTAATGGATACCTATTCCCTGGGATATTCCTCCGGAAGTTATACGGATATGCCTATCAATCACAAGGTATTTCTGGCACAGTTTGACGCGATCAAGAAGATTGCCGACGAGGGGCCTTGTATATTGGTGGGGCGTTGTGCTGATTATGCGCTGGAGGAGTATGATAATGTTATCCGCCTGTTTATCCATGCGGATCTGGACGTCCGTATCCGGCGTATCGCGCGTATCTACGATTTGACGGATGCGAAGGCAAAGGATCTGATTATGAAGACGGATAAGAAGCGGGCAAGCTACTATAACTATTACAGTAATAAGAGATGGGGGGCTGCCGACAGCTATGATTTCTGTCTGAACAGCTCTAAGCTTGGAATTCAGGGGACTGCCGATGCCATTAAGATGTTGGTGGAGATTAAAGAACGGGATTGTGAAAAGAAATTATAATAGAGATGATAAAACCATTTAAAAGGGGCGTCATTTGACGCCCCTTTAAGATATTGCTATTTATTCTGCACGATTCGTTCCGGCCATCCTTTAATATTGCCGTTCAGTATGGCGGTAAACATCCTCTGTTTTGCACCGGGATGCTCATGATTCAACTGTGCGGCCAACTCCTTGGCATATTGGCGTTTCGTGTATCCGTCGATGGGACACCTGCTTGTCACAACCGGAAGCTGGTACTTATTCCGGAAACCAATCACATCTGCCTCTGTTACGAACATCATGGGACGGATGACGGTCAACTCCATCCGGTCCAGATAGCTGCGTGGTGAGAAGGAGTAGAACCGTCCCTCAAAGAGCATGGAGAGCAGCATAGTCTCAATAATATCATCCTTATGATGAGCATAGGCCACTTTGTTACAGCCCATCTCTTTTACAGCTTGATTCAAGGCGCCTTTGCGCATCTTGGCGCACAGAGAGCAGGGATTGGTCTCCTTACGCTCATCAAATAAAATATGCGCAATATCCGTCTTGACAATCTGGTACGGCACGCCAAGCTCTTGGCAAAGCCTGGCCACAGGCGAAAAATCACATTCAGAATATCCCAAATCTACCGTAACTGCTGACAACTCAAAAGGCTTCGGATAGAATCTTTTCAGGCCGTGCATGGCATAGAGTAGGGTTAAGCTGTCCTTTCCGCCGGAGACGCCCACCGCAATATGGTCGCCTTCTTCAATCATGGTATACTCATCAACGGCTTTTCGCGTATAACTTAAAAGCTGCTGTAATTTCATAAAAAGTGTCCTTTCTAGTATTCTCGAAGCTTCACAGCAGATGCCGCACGTCTGCGCCGATCCTCGTCAATGGCCGCATAGTGCTTCTTGGTGGTGTTCACGTCCTTATGTCCCAAAACATCCGCTACAAGGTAGATATCGCCGGTTTCCTTATATAAAGTCGTGCCGTAGGTGCTGCGCAGCTTGTGTGGGGTAATCTTCTTATTGGGCGTCACCTGGCGGGCATATTTCTTCACCATATTCTCGATTGCCTGAATACCCATGCGGCGTTTCTGTGTGGACAGAAACAAAGCATTTTCATGGCCGGGGAGGGGAGTAACGGACTTGCGGCCTCCTTCGATATAGGCCAAAAGGGCTGCCTCCACCTCCTCGCCAAAATAGACGGTCATCTGGTTTCCGCCCTTGCGGGTCACGGTAATCCCGTTATTCTTAAAATCTACGTCGTTTAAGTCCAGTCCCACACATTCCGAAACACGGATGCCGGTTCCCAATAGCAGGGTCAGGATTGCAAGGTCACGGTCCTTGGTCTTATTATAATAGGTAAGAGCCTGGCCGGATAACTGGCTGCCGCAGTTCTCTACAAAGTCTAAGAGCAGCGCCACCTCGTCCGTATCCAGCCTTATAATAGCCTTATCGTGCAGTTTTGGCATGTCCACAAGCAGCGTTGGATTCTTCGATATTATCTGATGCTTATAGTAATAATTATAGAAGCTGCGCAGGGCGGACATCTTACGGGCCAGTCCCTTTTCGCTGTTGGTGATCAGCTCGTTTTCACGTTCATAGACCTTCAGATATTCCATGTATTCCTCAATATCCACGGGCTCTAGCTTTTCTAAATCGTCCACCCGAAACTGATCAATGGAATAATCCTTGTATACAGGATTATTCTCCATCAGAAAATGAAAAAAAATGCGGACGTCGTATGCATAGTTAATCCTTGTCTTTGCCGAGGATTTTGGTTCGATTGCCCGAAAATAATCTTTTGCAAACGGCGGCAGGGACTTTAAGACTTCTCTGAGACGAATCGTCTGGTCAATGCGTGTCTGCTCATGATAATTCCTTGTGTCTGCCATGTAAAAATACCTCCTTATTAATTAATTACACTATATATTGAAAGAACTCCCAAACCCTCGATATATGTGATAATATGGATAATTATATCATAAATGTTGCTTTTTGTCTACATCTTTTGGAAAAATCAGTATTTGTCGTATAGATCTACATACCACTGTTTTACTATCACGAACGTATTTTCTAAACATCTGTTTGCTATTTCACATATGTTGTGGTAAAATATAATTATGAATTGTGTAAATATTTTGAATAAGGAGGTTTCGTATGGGACAAGGTAAGATAAGCCCAAAGCAGAAGGAAATATTAGAATATATCAAATCACAGATATTGGAACGGGGGTTTCCTCCGGCAGTCAGGGATATCTGTGAGGCGGTTCATTTAAAGTCCACATCCTCGGTCCATTCGCATTTGGAAACCCTTGAGAAGAACGGCTATATCCGGCGTGATCCCACCAAGCCAAGGGCCATTGAGATTCTGGATGATTCGTTTAATTTTATGCGCCGCGAGATGGTGAATGTTCCGATGATCGGGCGAGTCGCCGCAGGTGAGCCCATACTGGCCGAGCAGAATATTGAGAACTACTTTCCTATTCCTATGGAGTATATGCCTAATACCCCTACTTTTATGCTCAGGGTAAAGGGAGAAAGTATGATCAATGCAGGGATTTTAAGCGGTGATCTGGTACTTGTCGAGCAGATTTCTACTGCGCAGAACGGCGATATGGTGGTTGCGTTGATTGAGGACGGCGCAACTGTAAAGACATTTTATAAGGAGGACGGCCATATCCGCCTCCAGCCGGAGAATGACAACATGGACCCAATCATTGTGGTGGATGTACAGATTCTAGGTAAAGTAATCGGCGTTTTCCGCTTTTTTAACTAACGATAAAGAGTACATAATCATTGGAGGAAGTTTTATGAAAGTCAGATTTTATAAGCATATTGAGGATCGGCTGCTTAAGTTCGCCGTGATTGTCGCCACATCAGGCGGGAAATGGGTATTCTGCCGGCATAAGGACCGGGATACTCTGGAGTGCCCTGGCGGTCATCGTGAAAGACGTGAGAAGATCTTGGATACCGCTAAGCGTGAGCTGACGGAGGAAACCGGAGCCATAGATTACCATATTGAGCCTGTATGTGCTTACTCTGTAACCGGACGGAATCGGGTGAACCAATCCGGCGAGGAAACGTTTGGAATGTTATATTTTGCGGATATTAAGAGTTTCCGGAAAAAGCTTAACAGCGAGATGGCGGAGGTGCTTTTGATGGACAATCTTCCAGTCCAGTCCGACCTGTGGACGTATCCTGAGATTCAGCCGAAGCTGATTCAGGAGGTGCTTTATAGGGAATGTTGCGGTTAAGATATAGTAACTTAAAAGACGGGGCTATTGTACTAAACAGCCCCGTCAAATTCCCCTACAACTCGTCAATGCTCTCAATCCGTTTCCCGTCACTCCAGATTCTCTCCAGATGATAGAATTCCCGATTCTCCTTATCAAACACATGGACAACCACATCGCCGTAATCCAGAAGCACCCAGTTCCCTGACTGAAGCCCTTCACGCTGAATCTGCGAATGTCCCGCCTCATGCATCTTTTCCTCCACATTGTCAACCAACGCTTTTACCTGGCTGTCGCTGGAACCGCTGGTGATAATGAAATAATCTGCCAGTGGAGAGACGGAGGAAATATCAATAATACAGATATCCTCTCCCTTCTTGTCCTCCAGAGCACGATAAACAATACGCGCCATCTCTTTAACCTTCTCCATACTACACCTCCTCTCCTTCTCTTTTGCCTTTATAATAAAGATATGTTTTTTCCGTCATTGGGTCAACCGGAGTATTCTTGCTGTTCAAATACTCTAAGGAGTCCTCAAGAATCCGGTACAGACAGGCATCAATATCGCGAAACGCCATCTTTCGCACCTCGGCCATATTGGGAAGTTCTCTCCTGCCAGGCTCGATATAGTCGGCAATATAGATAATCTTGTCTAAAAGGGACATATGAGGGCATCCCGTGGTATGGCTGGCAATGGCGTTTATAATCTCCTTATCCTTCACATGATACTTTTTGGCGGCAAGAAAAGCGCCAAGCTTAGCATGGAGGAGGCTAGGATTATTCTTCTCAACCTCCGATACACTCAAACGGTATTTTTTGCACAGCTTAATCTTCGTATCATTGGGAAGGCATTTGGCACAATCGTGGAGAAGACCTGCAAGCAATGCCTTCTCAATATCCTCGTCATGGCTCATGGCAAGAGCAGCCGCTGTGTACATAACTCCAAGGGTATGCTCATACCTCTCCTTATCCAGCTCAGTCATTAATTTCCGTCGAATCTTGGTAATCTTATGATTCATATGCTGTTCTCTCCTACATACAGATGCTTCTCCAAAATATAAGTGTTGACAGCCTCCGGAACATAGCCTGCGATACTCCTGCCCTCCCTGACTTCATTTCGCAGCTCATGGGAGGAAATACGCACCAGAGGCGTCACCAGAAGCCGAATCCGAGCGCCATAAGTCTCGGTAAGCTTGCGAATCTTTTCCTCCATGGCTTGTCTGGTATTAATCTCGTCCCGGTAGGCAGCCAGTACGGTGCACGTCGGGAAAATCCGTTCCGGATGCACCCACTTGTCAATCATAAACAGCGAATCAGCCCCGATAATGAAATAAAAATCATCCTCAGGATAGATTCCCCTAAAATACTCCATGGTACTATAAGAATAGGACACTTCCCTTCGCTTCGCCTCATAAGGCTCAAGCCGAAACTCTCTGCACGAGGATATGGCAAGCCTTACCATCTCAACCCTGTCATGCACGTCTGTTTCAATCGAGGAACTGTCTTTATGAGGCGGATTCCCATTAGGCATGTACCATACCCTGTCAAGCCCGAAGGCTTCCAGGGCAGCCCGTCCAAGCATCAGATGCCCATTGTGTATAGGATCAAAGGTGCCGCCCATAATTCCGATCTTCATAGTCTATCCAACTCCATTCCGAAATTCTAAGGAAGTACTATCTTTTTATTCTTGTCCTTTCCCTCCCGATACAGGACAATCTTTTTGCCGATAACCTGAACCACCTCCGCGTGTGTACGCTCAGCGATAATCTCTGCCAGTGAGCGCGGATCATCCCCGCAATTCTTAAGAACGCTGATCTTAATCAACTCCCGCGCTGCCAGCGCCTCGTCAATCGCTTTGGTAAACTCCGGCGTCATGCTGTTCTTTCCGATCTGCAAAATTGAATCCATTGTCATTGCAAGACCCTTTAAATAGGCTCTCTGCTTTGTCGTCATTTCATATCTCCCTTTCATTGTAATCCATTTGCCTGCAAATTGCAAAGAAAATAAGCAAGTCTACTTATAATAATCAAACTGCAGTCCGTACATGCGTACAGTATCTCCCTCCTGAATGCCGGCTTTCTCAAGCTCGTCAAGAATTCCCGTATCCTTTAAGAACTTTTGGAAAAAGGCAAACCCCTTCTCCGAATCCAGATTCGTATAGCCAAGCATCTTCTCAATCTTCGGGCCCTCCACAACGTAGACGCCCTCCTCGACTTCAACCGTATACGGAAGATTTTCATAGATTAGCTCATCCTCCGGAAAATACTCCTGCTTAAACACCACAGGTGAAGAATCCATTCCCTGAAGTTCGTTTGATACGGCATAGAGAAGCTTATCTATCCCCTCTCCCGTCACGCCTGAGATTGGATAGACCTTTACGCCCTTCGGCTCAAACTCCTTCTTTAAACGCGTTACAGGCTCGTCCCCCTCAGAATAAATGGCGTCAATCTTATTGGCTGCAATGACCTGGGGCCTTTTGGCAATTTCCGGATTATAGGCTTCCAACTCCGCGTTAATCTTATAGATGTCCTCCACAGGATCCCTACCTTCTGTCCCCGCTGCGTCCACCACATGAATCATCAGCTTCGTGCGCTCAATATGGCGCAAAAACTCATGGCCCAGACCTACCCCTTGCGACGCCCCTTCAATCAGTCCCGGAATATCGGCAATGACGAAGCCCTGTCCGTCAGGAAGGTCCACAACCCCAAGATTGGGATTCAGGGTAGTAAAATGATAGTCCGCAATCTTAGGCTGTGCGTTGGTGACACGGGAAAGGAGGGTAGACTTACCCACATTGGGGAAGCCCACCAGCCCCACGTCTGCGATTACCTTCAACTCCAGGGTAACCCAAAGCTCACGGGAGGGCTGCCCAGGCTGCGCATACTTGGGAACCTGCATGGTGGAGGTGGCATAATGCTGGTTTCCAAGGCCGCCGCGTCCACCTTTTAAGATAATCTGGCGGCGGTTGTCTCCGGACATATCGGCAATCACCTTGCCGGACTCCGCCTCCTTCACAACCGTCCCCTCAGGCACCTTTAGTACAATGTCCTCTGCGTCTGCACCGTGGCAGCGTCTCTTTTTGCCAGGCTGCCCGTCCTTTGCGGCAAATTTTCTTCTGTGGCGGTAGTCCTGCAGCGTGTTAAGCCCCTCGTCCACCTCGAATATCACGTCTCCGCCGCGTCCGCCGTCTCCGCCGTCCGGCCCGCCGTTGGGTACATACAACTCCCTGCGGAAACTAACGTGCCCGTCTCCGCCTTTTCCTGACCGTATTAAGATCTTTGCCCTGTCTGCAAACATAAATGCTCCCCTTTCATATATGGCTGAATCATAGAGGTTGAAAAAAGAGTGCTGCTTTTCCCGCAACACTCTCTAAAAATCACAATTGCTTAAGCTACCGGATAGATAGAAACCTGCTTCTTATCCCGTCCTTTTCTTTCAAATCTTACAACGCCGTCAACAAGTGCGAATAATGTATCATCACCGCCGCGTCCTACATTAACGCCTGGATGAATCTTCGTTCCACGCTGTCTGTAAAGGATGTTCCCTGCTTTCACAAACTGTCCGTCTGCTCTCTTAGCGCCCAATCTCTTAGACTCGGAATCTCTGCCGTTCTTTGTAGAACCAACACCTTTCTTGTGAGCGAAAAACTGAAGGTTTAATTGCATCATAATCGTCACACCTCCTCGAATGTTAAATCAATATATTCTGCATAGTTGTCATCATCCGCCATATTTACCAGACCAAGAATCATGGTATTCAACAACAGACCGGCATCCGCAGAAGGATATCCGTTCACAAGATAATAAGCGATCAAGCCCACCTCGTCGTTATTAATTACAGAACATGGATCCTTCGCATATCGTTCTATTGCATTTATCGTATTAATCACCAGCACAGAAGCCGCCGCACACACAACATCAGAGCCCTTCTCACTGTATCCTGCATGTCCCTCCGTCCGGAATCCGACACACTCGCTATTCTCATTCTGGTAAATGGTTACATGAATCATGGATGTTCTCCAATATTAAGCATGAATTTTTTCGATCCTAACCGCAGTATACTGCTGTCTGTGACCGTTCTTTTTGTGGTATCCTGTTTTTCTCTTATACTTGTAGACAATGACTTTTCTGGCTTTTCCATTCTCTATAACGGAAGCCTCTACGGTTGCCCCTGTCACAGTCGGATTACCGATCTTCAAACCGTTGTCACTGACTGCAAGCACCTGGTCAAATGTATAAGTCTCTCCGGCTTCCACACCAAGCTTCTCTACTTTAATGATATCGCCTTCGGCTACTTTGTACTGCTTACCACCTGTTGCTATAATCGCGTACATATGGCACCTCCTATTATCATTACTCGCCAACTGTGGTGTCCCAACCAATGTGGGAACTTATAAACCTCGTTGTGCGGCATACTGGTAAAGTATAACATACATTTTTACATATTTCAAGTTATAATCCGATAAAATTTGCTTATATTTCCAGAATGTAGCTTCGGGTGTCTATAAGCCTAACAGACGGCAGGCGTTTCCGGAAAATATCAGGTCTTTCTCCTCCGGCTTCAGAGGCATATCTGACAGAAGCTTGATAAATTCTTTCTGCCCTTTCCACGGTGAATCCGTGGCAAAAAGAATTTTGTCCGCACCATGGTTTTTGATAATGCGAAGGAACTGTTCTTCGGTAATATGGTCAAGCACCACCCCTGTATCAAAAAATACGTTAAGCCCTACCAATTCCTGCTCAACCCCATCCCAAAGCAGGTTGCCGCCCAAATGAGCAAGCACCAGCTTCTCAGGCTGCACCTCATCAATTACCTCACGGGCCATCTTCGGCGTACAGTGAACGTCTTCAGGGCACTTAGGGTCTACGCCTGCATGGACGCTGATAATAAGCCCAAGCTCTGACGCCTCTGCGATCAGCCTCTTATAGCGGATATCGTTGAAATACATATCCTGATAATCCGGATGAAGCTTAATCCCCTTCATTCCAAGCTCTTTCACATGCCGCAGAATCTCCTTATAATTCTCACACGCCGGATGGATTCCGCCAAAGGAAAGAATGGGGCCCTCCTGGTACTGTGAGGCAAACCGGTTGATGGATTCCACCTGGGAAACCTTGGTGACGGCAGGAAGCGCCACGCACAGGTCAACCCCCGCCTCCTTGGCCGAGTTTAAAAGCCCCGAATAAGTAGCGTCTGTATAAGGCTTTACCCCGCAGATGCCTACCAAAAAATCAAGAGTGCTTTTCGCAATCCTGTCTGGAAACATATGTGTATGAAAATCAATGATCATGGCTTTCCTCGCATCCTTTCATCCTATTGTAACAGTATTCGATAATATCCCGTCGGGTGATGATTCCGATAAAATGTCCCTGGTCGTCCACAACCGGCACAAAATTCTGCTCCATGGCCCGCCCGATTAAATCCTCCATCTTGGACTTGGCGGTCACGCACTGATGATCCAGCCTCCGTTCCACCTTCATCACACTGATCTCCTCAGTATCCTTAATGGTCATCAGATTCCAGCGTTTCAGCGACCAGAGCAGGTCGCCCTCCGTAATAGAGCCAATATACCTTCCGTCTTTACTCAGAATCGGCACAGAGGAATATTTGTGGTACTCCATAATCTCCAAAGCCTGGCGGACCGTGTGATAATCATAGATATAAGCCAGTTCGCTCTTTGGCTTTAAGAAAAACAAAATATTCATGAGCAAACTCCTTCCCTATATCATCGTATTGACAAATATATCATAAATGGCATTAATCGCGTCTTTAAAATCATGGTTTCGGACGCCGATAATGATGTTTAACTCGCTTGAGCCCTGGTCAATCATCTTCACATTGACATTGGCATGGGCAAGGGCGGAAAAAATCCTTCCTGAAGTCCCGCGGGTGGCCTTCATGCCTCTGCCTACAACGGCAATCAGGGCCAGGTCAGATTCCAGCTCAAGGAAATCAGGCTCTACCCTTCTGTGGATGCCTGCGATGACCTTCTGCTCTTTCTCCTCAAATTCATCCTGATGGACAAAAATAGTCATGGTGTCGATTCCGGAGGGCATATGCTCGATGGAAATCTCATTTTCCTCGAATACCTCCAGCACCTTCTTACAGAAGCCAACCTCCGCGTTCATCATGGCTTTTTCCACCGTAATTGAGGCAAAGTCCTTCTTTCCTGCGATGCCTGTTATGACGAACCTTGGTTTTCGGCAGGTGCCCTCCACAATCAGCGTCCCCTTGTCCTCCGGCGAGTTGGTATTGCGGATATTGATGGGTATCCCCTCCTTGCGTACCGGAAAAATTGCATCCTCATGGAGAACGGTGGCCCCCATGTAAGAAAGCTCTCTAAGCTCACGGTAAGTAATCACGTCGATGGCTTTAGGATTTTTGACTACGCTTGGGTCTGCAATCAGGAAACCGGATACGTCCGTCCAGTTCTCATACATGTCGGCATGAACCGCCTTCGCCACGATAGATCCCGTGATATCCGAGCCTCCCCTTGAAAATGTCTTTACTCTCCCATCAGGCTTCGCCCCATAGAAGCCGGGAATCACCGCGTTCGGGGTATCCGAAAGCCGCTTAGATAAGACGTCGTTCGTCCGTTCTCCGTCGAAATTCCCCTCCTCGTCGAAGCAGATGACCTCGGCGGCATCCACGAACGTATAACCTAAATACTCTGCCATCAGGATTCCGTTTAAGTATTCCCCTCTGGACGCGGCATATTCCCTGCCTGCTTTCTGGCTGAATTTCGTGCGGATGGCCTTAAATTCATCGCTTAAGTCGATAGAAAGGCCAAGCCCCTCTATAATCTCGCCGTAACGCGCCTGTATTGCAGCCATCTGCTCCTCGAATTCCTCCTCATACTCGTCGTCCATCAAGGAAAGATTGTAGCACCTGTACAGCATATCCGTTACTTTTGTATCACTTGGCGTTCGTTTTCCGGGGGCAGAGGGAACCACGTATCTGCGGGCTTCATCCTTGTTGATAATTCTGGCAGCTTTTTTAAACTGCTCTGCGCTTGCCAGTGAACTTCCACCAAATTTTACAACCTTATTCATCTTCTTATGTAATCCTCCAAACTGCATTTTTGTATCTGCTTTTTCAGACTCTCTCTATCTTACATCATTTTCCCATCATCTGCAATGGAATATCTTGACGAAATACAATGCCCTTCATCCCAAGCCTTACGGCAGCCTCCACATTCTCCGGCCTGTCGTCGTAAAATATTGCGTCTTTGGGGCAGATGGAATATCGGTCCAGCAAAATTTTGTAAATCTTCTCGTCTGGTTTGATACACTTGACTTCATAGGAAAATATCCCTCCGTCAAAGGTATCAAGGAAGCTTAACTTGTCCCTGGTTCTTTCATAAAGCTCTCTTGAATAGTTTGAAAGATAGTATAGCTTGTATCCAAGGCTTCGGAAATAGGCAATCCACTCCTCTGTGTAAGACAAAGGTACAATAGTGCCCTCAAATCCGCCGATTACCTCCCGAATCTCTTGTTCTAAATCCGGCGCATTCTCAATAAAAAGCTTAAGCCATTCCTCCATGGAAATGCGTCCGATGTCGCCTTCAAGCCAGTCCTCGTTGTCAAAAACAGCTTTTCCTATTCTTTCGTAAATTTCTTCCGAATACTGGAAGGTCCGCAGGTAACTTTTCCAGTCATAGCCTGCCAAAACATTTCCCACGTCAAATATTACTGTATTCATAAGTATTCCTTTCTAAGTATGGATTACATCTGCGAATCGGGCGTTCGCAGCTCTCCTAAGGTCGTCTGGGCTTAGCTTTAACTGCATTCCCAGTCTGCCGCCGCTTACATGGATATATTCCAGTTCATGGGCCGCCTCATGGATTACGGTTGGGTACTGCTTCTTCATGCCGATTGCCGTACAGCCGCCCCGCACATAGCCGGTTACTTTGGTCAGATCTTTTAAATGCAAAAGCTCTAAGGATTTTTCTCCCACCACCTTTGCGGCTTTTTTGAAATCAATCTCCTCCTCGATTGGGATGACGAATACATAGTGCTGCCCTGATTTCCCTGTGGTCACTAGCGTCTTGTAGACAAGCGCGTGGTCGTAGCCTAACTGGTCGGCAACCTGTATGCCGTCGGTAAAATCCTCGCACTCGTATTCTTCATATTCATAAGGAATCTTCTGGCGGTCCAGGATTCGCATGGCATTTGTTTTGACTTCTTTTTTACTCATAGCAATATACTCCTATGTTTATGGCAGCTTTAGTTCATCCAGAGGTACAAAAGTCCCTTTTGGCCCTCTCGCATACACGTCTATACGGTGGTAATGGAAAGGAACACTCTCTGGATTTTCGCCTATAAACTTCACAAAAGACTCCATTACAAGGTCTGGTTTTAGATTGTGCTCGCTTCCTGCCGCCAGAAACAGATGGATTCCTTCTTCTCTAAATTCCATCTGGTAGATCATGGGTTTTATGTCAGCCTCCATCTCGCTGCGCTTGGTTCTTTTTAGGACTACTATGCTCTCCTGCCCCATAAACTCCTCAAGCTTTGTCTGCCAGGAGGATGGAAATGCTCTCGTAATATCTGCTGACTTGGCGGATTCCAAAAGCGTTACCCGATAGCGTGCGGCTGCAACAATGGTCATACCGCTGCTCTTTTTGTCGTCTGGGATTCTGACGAAGTTTATGACCTCCATACCCTCCACCATCACCTCATTCAGCCGTCTGACCGCTTCGGTAAATTCAATGTCTTCTTTTAACTCAATATCCAGATATTCCCCGTCGCTGGTGACTCCTACTCCCAAAGGCTGTGCAAAGGACATAATCATATGGGGGCTGTAACCGCCTGTGAACGCAATGGGAATATTTGCCCGCCGCATGGCCTTCTGGAAGAACCGCATCACGTCCAGATGGCCGATAAACCGCATGACGCCATATTTGCGGAACTTAATTCTTGCTTTCAACACAGACACCCCCTTTATACTTCATGACTCCGCAGCCAGAGCATTTCACCCGACAGTTGGGCGTCACCTCGCCTTTCTTGGCACGCTGCCACTCCTGATATAAAAATTCCTTAGTTACGCCGATATCGATGAAATCCCAGGGGAAGATTTCGTCTGCTCTCCTCTCCCTGAGATTGTAGAAGCCAATCTCTATTCCGGTATTTTCAAAGGCTTTCATCCATTTCTCATTGTCAAATTTTTCTGTCCAGGAATCATAGAGGCATCCCAGCCGGTAAGCTTCTCTGATTACCTTGGAAAGCTTCCGGTCACCTCTGGCAAAAACGCCCTCTAACACCGTCACCTCTGCGTCGTGCCAGTGGTATTTCAGGCTTTTGCGGTTTAACTGCTCGTTAAATTCATGCTTCACGATGGCTGCCCTGGCGATATATTCGTCGTTGTTGTACATCCTCGCCCATTGGAAGGGCGTAAATGGCTTGGGGATAAAGAAGGAGGTGCTGGTGGTAATCTGGCACTTCCCATTGCGTTTTTCCTTGGGAAGCTCGTAGTACCTTCTTGCAATCTGATCGGCAAGGCGCGGAATCTCCTTCATATCCTCCTGTGTCTCGGTAGGGAGTCCGAGCATAAAGTAAAGCTTCACCTTGTTCCATCCGCCCTCAAACGCCTGTCCGGCCCCGTCCAGGATGATTTCCTCAGTAAGCCCCTTGTTAATCACGTCCCGCATCCGCTGAGAGCCTGCCTCCGGCGCAAAGGTCAGGCTGCTCTTTCTGATATCCTGTACCTTTCCCATCACGTCCAGAGAAAAGGCGTCGATTCGCAGGGAGGGAAGGCTGATGTTGATGCCATCTCCTTTGAACTCCTCAATCAAAAATGTTACCAGCTCTTTTAGCTGGCTGTAATCGCTTGAGCTTAGTGAGCTCAGTGAAATCTCCTCATGTCCGGTGTTCTTGAGCATCTGACAGGCGTATTTTTTCAGCATCTCTACATTCCTCTCCCGTGTGGGTCGGTAAAGCATTCCTGCCTGGCAGAAGCGGCATCCTCTGATACATCCTCTCTGGATTTCAAGCACAATACGGTCCTGGGTTACCTTGATAAACGGGACTACCGGCGCCTTGGGATAATAGGTGTCCGTAAGATTTTTTACCATCTGTTTCTGGATCGTGGCTTTTGCATGAGGGTTTACGGGCGTAAACGCTGCTATGGTTCCATCCTCTTTATAAGCTGTGTCGTAGAAGCCTGGCACGTAGATTCCTTCAATCTTTGCCGCCTTTTCAAGAAAATCCTTCCGTGACCCATTATTTTTCCTGTTTTCTTTGTAAGCCTCAAGCAGTTGGTCATAGACTGTCTCTCCGTCTCCGATGTAGAACAGGTCGAAGAATTCTGCTAGAGGCTCTGGATTATAAGTGCATGGGCCTCCGCCGATTACGATGGGATCAGTATCCCTTCTGTCACAGGCAGATAGGGGGATGCCGCTTAAGTCCAGGATTTGGAGAATATTGGTGTAGCACATCTCATACTGGATGGTGATTCCCAGAAAATCAAATTCCTTGATTGGGTCTTGGGATTCCAGGGCAAATAAGGGGATGTGTTCTTCTCTCATTATCTTATCAAGGTCTATCCAGGGGGAGTAGACACGCTCGCACCAGACGTCGTCCCGACGGTTGAACATGTCGTAGAGAATCTGGATGCCTAAGTGGGACATGCCGATCTCGTAAACGTCGGGGAAACACATGGCGAAGCGGATATCCACCTTGCCGGGGTCTTTCATGACGCTGTTTACCTCGTTCCCGATGTAGCGGGCAGGTTTTTCGATTTTAAGTAATATTTCATCATTTAAGGCTAGTTTTCTCATAGGTTTCCTTTCTGTTTTTCTGCCAACATGACCCTGCACCGCTTTTTATAGCAGGCAATCCCATATTTCAGGATATTCTCAACCCCATCGTCTTCAAGGTCATCTTCATACTTTGTATATTCTATCTGTTTTAATGCCTCCTTGCATGCCCCCTCCAGATCTCCGTCATGGGCATATTTTACTTCTATGATAATCCCCATATCTCCGGTATCCGGCTCCGCAAGGATATCTGCATAGCCTTCTCCCATTTCCCGATTGGAAGAAATCCCCCAACGGGTTTTCACTCCTAGAATTCCAAGCAGCACTCCATGGTAAAAGTTTTCTTTCATCTCTGTTCTTACGGCTGTATCCCGAATACTGATGGTCTTCCTTAAATATTCTGTAAATATTTTCTCTACATTTTCTACATCTTCGTTCTGCAGGGCGTCACAGAAACGGTTCAGCATATCCCCGTCTTTCCGAACATTCTCTTTAAAGAACTCCATAATCTGCGTCACAAAAATATCCCGAATTTCCAGATTGGGAATCACCAGCTTCATCTGCCTTCCCTCTGCCCTCCCACGTTGGGTCAGATAACCGGTGGTAAATAGAAGGCTCCAGATATTGTCAATGGTTTGGTAAATCTCCGCGTATGTGAGCTCCTGATGGATTTCCTTTGTAATGGCTTCCCCTGCCACCAGACACTCAAGCTCTCGTTTGGTCGCAGCATCTGCCGATTCTTCTATAAACCGTTTCACTGCGTCATTGCTGCTGGTGTTAATCCAGTAATTTTCCGGCTGCGCGTCTTTATCATCCAATAATGAATCACAATAATTTAAAACATCCCATGGACAATATACATCTACATTGCCAAAATGATATCCGTCATACCATTTCTTTGCAGCATCATAACAATCCGGATATCCGTAATATTCTAAAAGCGACCTTACTTCTGCGTCTGTAAATCCAAAATACTCATCAAACCGTACATCCGTAACAGAACGCACCTTCAGATTATTAAGCCCGGTAAAGATACTCTCCTTTGAAATCCGAAGACAGCCGGTCAGCACCGCTAATTTCAGGCTGTTGTTCGTCTTAAGCACCTCCCCAAGCAGGCTTCGAATCAAAGAGATCATCTGGTCGTAGTATCCGTTCGCATGGGCTTTTGCCAGCGGAACATCATATTCATCAATCAGCACAATCACTTTTATACCATAATGTTTTTCCAGCATTCCCGACAACTGCCTTAAGCTGCTGCCAAGCGTACCTTCATTCATATTTTTATCCAAAAGATCTTTGTATGCTGTTTTATCATGTTCATTCAACTTTTCACTGTCCAAAAGAAAGTAGAACTTTGCCGCCGCTTCAATGATAACCTGAACTGCCATTTGATAAGCGAGCTCATAGGATCTTGCGTCAATCCCTTTCAGGGAAACTGAAATAACAGGATATTTTCCCATATATTCCTCAATAAGCTCAGTTTTTTTTGATATTTCCAGTCCGTCAAAAATACTTTTATCCCCATCCACCCCGAAAAAATGTTCCAACATACTCATATTCAGCGTTTTCCCAAATCTTCTAGGACGGGTGAACAGATTTACCGCACCCCAGTTATGGAGTAAGTCAGCAATAAACCCAGTTTTATCAATATAGTAAAAATCTTCTTTCCTAAGCTGTTCAAAATTTTCAATCCCAATCGGAAGTTTCTTCTTTCTCATCTCGATTTCTTTCCACACCTTTCCGTCATCCTCAAACTATTTTTCTTCCTTAGCTTCTATCCAAATGCTTTCGGTATTTATTTAACGCATTTTGCGCCGGTCACCATTCTCCATATAGTAGCGTTTCTTATCCTCATACATTCTTAGCTCTGCCGCCTTTATAACGGCGGTAATATCGGAGTTTTCTTCGCTTGACGCTGTCCCTACGGAAACATGGTAGCCCGCCTGTGTAACTTTTTCTTTGGCTTTATCAGCTTTTTCAGACACAATATTTACATCCATCTCAGCAAACACCAGAAACTCGTCGCCTCCGATTCGATAGACATTTTTCCCTCCGAAAAGCTCAACAAATGCATCTGCCACAGTCTGAAGCATCTGGTCTCCCGCGGCGTGTCCCTGGCTGTTGTTCAGCTCGTGCAGGCCGTTGGCATCAGCGTATACGCAGGCAAGGCAGGCGGGAAGGTTTGCCTCGTATCTGGCAAGTGTCTGCTCATAAGCGTTTCTGTTCTTAAGATTCGTTAGAAGGTCTGTGGTTGCCATGGCTTCTTTGGAACGGATTTCTTTCCGTGTGCGGACAATGTCCCATAGGAAAAAGGCAATCAGGACGGCTGCTACGTAGATTCCAAGCCAGTCCAAAACCTTTTTAATATAATCCGTTTCCCTGAATACAAAACTTTCCGGAACGGACACCAGGACAAACCAGTCGTTTACACCAATCGGCTCATAGGCTGTGTATAAATATTCTTTGAGCCTTTTGGAAAAATATGCTGTTCTTCCTCCCACGCCATCTGCAAAATCATTGATAATCTGTTCTTCGCTATACCCTTTTTTAATTTGGTGGTTCTCCAGGGAAGCCCCATTCTCTATCTGTCCATGCAGGGTATCCATGATGTACTCCTGATTCTGGGCATCAACAATGAAAATATTCGCATTTCCATCGAAAATATTTACCTCAAAATAATCGGACAGCTTTTGCGGTTCTATCACGCCAAATAAGATGCCTTCTGTCTGGCTGTTTCTTTCAATGGGAACGTTAAAAAACAGGACAAACTTGTCCGACTCAAGGCTGTCTGGCTCAACATTGGTGATACAAGCACCTTTTTGAGCCAATTCGTCGAAGGTGATTCCATTTATCGGTGTTGCCAAATCTCCGTCTGGTTTTAGAATCTGGTCGTCTGGAAGCACGATTCCAACGCGGGATACCATATCCATGTTTTCATTCATCTGCAGAATCTTGATTACGTGTTCGGAGGTAATATCATCTTCCTCCTCGATAAGCTGAGCCAGCATTTCAAGATAGGTTTGGGTGGAGGAAAACTGTAACTGGATATCTCTCTGTAAGTTCTGGGTTTCCTGCTCTAAGGTGCGCAGACAGAAATCCACGGAGTAAGAGCGCAAAAGCCATAGGACGACAACGAAGCCTACTCCGATTAGGATTCTGAGGATTATGGCGGCGGTAATATTTTCAATGCCCTGGCGGTTTATTTTCTTTAGTACTGTTTTTATCTTTTTCTCAAGTTCCATTTTTTTATTCCTCCGGCAATGTAGGATATTGTCTGTTGATAACTATTGTTCTTTCAGTTTTTCTTCTAGCCATTGTTCAAAGCTGCCTTCTGCTTCTATTATATATTACATTTGGCAAATCGGCAAAACATTTATTTTATATTTACAGAATACAGGCAAAAACAGCACCTAAGCCATTTGGCCCAGATGCTGCCTGCGAAAGCATATTCTTTTTATTCCTCCACTACCGCGCTAATCTCAACAGAAGAAACACTGTCTCCGTTAAGGCCAATCGTCATCTCCGTATCTCCGCTTTCATAGACCAGCTTTGATGCGGATTCTTCTGATGCATCCCCATAGGCTTCTGTCACCGCGTCCTTGGTACTGCCGATGCTGATTCCCTTGTCTGTGGAAACCGTATCGTCCATGAACACAACGGACAATACATAATCCTTGTCGCCATCCGGATAGGTATTAAGCTTGAAGCCAGGATATGTGTACACCTTGTCAAGCCCCTCGAAAGCACAGCTCTCTGACTCAAAATATTCGTCCGCATCCCCAAGGGCTTCTACAACCTTTGACGCGTCTTTTCCCATCTCAATCTTTGTAGAGCCGCTGGTGAAGGAATATCCTCCACCGGATGAGCTACCGCCAGAGGAAGCCCCCTTATCATCGGAACCGCCGCAGGCGGTCAGGCCAAGGGCCATCACTAATGCTGCCATTGTCATAATTCTTTTTCTGTTTTTCATTCTTTTCCCTCCATAAAATTTATTTTTAAAATCAAAAACTTCTGATTTCTCCGTATTCTGCCAGCTCTTTTCGCTGAGCTGCTTCCATTTCCTCATAGAAACGGATCTTCTTCGCATATGCGCTCTGGTAATCTGGGTCGTACCTGTAATCTGTCAGCGTATAATTTTCTTTCAGATACTTGCCGAAATAGCCGGAAAGCTTCTCTGCGCCGGCAAGATTCATATGAAGTCCTGCGTCGTAGGTATCTGTGTTGTAGTCAATTCCTACCATTTCCGCCAGCTTCTCATAGTTAAAATAATCCAGCCCATGCTGCTTGGCATATGCAGCAATCTGTTCGTCCCACTCGTCATACCAGTGGGGAAACAGGCTTGGCGACTTGACCAGTACCAGTGCAATCCCATTGTCCTTGCATAATTTGCACATCTTGTCCAGATATCCCATGGCATAACTGCCTAAGGTATAGTCTGCCAGTATGTCAGGCTCAGGAAAGCCCTCCGCCGGCCTCACATCCACCCGCATATAATAGCCGTTGTGGGAAATCTTATCCTTGTGGAACAGATATTTAAAATCCTCCGCCGACAGCTCTGACCAGCGGGAGTGATACCGCAGGATGGGGAATATATAGTCCAGCATGTTTTCGCGGTCTGTCATGGATGCTTCGATGGCGTCAAGCTTGGTCTTGGACAGCTTCATTCCGTCGATGGTCATACGGTTATACGCCTCGCTCTGAGGCTCGTTATATTTTAACGCCAACACGTTGAATACAACTACTTTGGGAGTCTCATAGCGTAGAGTATCTTCAAGCATGTAGTAAGACTGCCATGCCAACTGTTGAGCAGATCCTCTGATGTAGCTGCTGATTCCGTATTCTTCATATAGGGTGATGGGGGAAAAATTTTCATATACCTCGCAGTCACCCACAAAAAGCACCTCATGGCCTGTGGTTTCCTCATAATACTCGGCTGTCAAAGCACCTTCAATGATGTCGGACATGTATTTCGGCATCAAGAGCCTTTGCAGGAAAAATAAGGTTATGAGGAGTGTGATAAGAAATAAGGCAATCTTTGGAACCCAGGTGGGTAAACCTTTCCTTTGCATTTGCCTTTCCTCCTTGTATTAAGGTAGCGCCCCCTCGCCATAGGCTCGGCGGCAGGTCGTCAGAAAGCATGAAAAAATGCTTCGCATTTTGGCTTTCTGCCTTGAATTAAGGTAATGCCCCCTCGCGGTAGGCTCGGCGGCAGGTCGTCAGAAAGCATGAAAAAAATGCTTCGCATTTTGGCTTTCTGCCTTGAATTAAGGTAATGCCCCCTCGCCATAGGCTCGGCGGCAGGTCGTCAGAAAGCATGAAAAAAATGCTTCGCATTTTGGCTTTCTGACTCAAAACTGATTATAAATAAACTGGCTTTGGTCGAAGCCGATTCCGTAGGCGCCGAAAATAATGACCGCCAGAACCATAACAAAAAACACCGCATATCTGCAAATTTCGGGCGCAGCGAAGATTAAATCCCGCACATGGCCCTTTCTCTCCTGAACCAGACTGACCGTTACCAACACAATCAGACAGATAAACAGCAAAAGATAGTCCGATGCGGTAAGCCCTAGCCCTAAGAAGGCTTCGGCGTTTAAGTCCTGTAACCGAAAATGTGTAAACATATTTCCAAACATATAGAACGTAAGGGGCACATCACGGTAACAGTCGAACATACGCAGACTGCTCATCAGGAAAATCGTACGCAGAATCTCAAAAGCGCCGTACCATTTCTTCTCTTTTACATTGAACTTAGCATGAAATTTCATGTATAGCGGCTCTAACTCCTGTGAAATCATGATGACAACAAAGTTCATCAAGCCCCACACAATAAAATTCCAGCTTGCGCCATGCCAGATTCCTGTGGTAAACCAAACCGCAAAGGAGGCCAGATACACCGGAACACGCTTCCCGATAACATCGCCGAGCTTCGCCCGTGAAAATTTGGAAATATTCAGCATCGGCTTGCACACGGATATAGGATAAAAAATATAATCCGTAAACCAGGTTCCCATGGTGATGTGCCAGCGTTTCCAGTATTCTTTAATATTCTTGGAAAGATACGGACGCTGGAAGTTCTCCGTCACGGTGATTCCCATAGTCTCGGCAATACCAATCGTGATGTCGATTCCTCCGGTAAAGTCAGCGTACAACTCCAATGCATAGAACATCATACCCACAAACACGAAGCCCCCTTGGTATGTATCCAGATTCTGGATAATGGTATTTACAGCAGTCAAAATCCGGTCCGCCACCACGGCCTTCTTAAAATACCCCCACATAATCCGGTACAGCCCATAGGACACGGTCTTTGTGTCAAAATCATGCCTCTCATAGAGAGACTTGGCAAGATCGTTGTATCTGCTGATTGGCCCTTGTACCAACTGTGGGAAAAAGGATACAAACAAAGCAAGCCTGAACAGATTCTTTTCCGCAGGGCATGTTCCTCGGTATACATCAATGATGTACCCCATACTCTGGAAGGTATAGAAGGAAATACCCATGGGAAGAACCAAATCAAGAAAAGAAATCTGTCCGCCGCCGCCCAAGGCATGGAGGATTCCGTTAAAATTGGCAATCACAAAATTTGTATACTTTAATACCGCCAGGATTCCCAGGTTGAAAAACAGGCAAAGAAGCAGCCATCTCCATTTCTTTGCTTTTACGGTAGCCTTATACGCCTTCTTTTCCTCTCGGCTAAGCGTTTCCTTGTGGGACGAAAGGTAAGCGTCCTGCATCTCTTTTAGCGCGTCAAGCCTACGGCTTACCATATAGGTAGAAACCGTGGTCGCGCCGATAAATATAAGATAAGACGGGCTAGCGATATAGTAGAAAACATAGCTTGCCACCAACAGAAACGGCCACTGGCATTTCCTGGGAATCAGGTAATACAGCAGAAATACCACTGTAATAAATCCGATAAAACTGTATGATGTAAACAGCATGACGGCCCTACTCGTCCTCCAGGCGCAGAATCAGCTCATACAGAGCTTTTGCGGAATTAAAGTTTTCGGGTATGATTTCCTCCGCAGGGATTACCACGTCATACTCATCGTTAATCTCGGAAATAATTGTAACGATATCGAAAGAATCGATAATCTTGTTATCCACCAATGTTGTGCAAGTCTCAAAGTCTACCTCAGGGTGCAGATTTGTCAAAATCTCTAATAAAGCGTCCATAATAAATTCTCCTTTTTTATTTTTTCATCATTTGTCTTAATGTGACACGGTCAATTTTACCGTTGGCAGTCAGCGGCATCCTCTCTAACGGATAAACGTGGTTCGGAATCATATATCTTGGCAGGGTTTTCTTAAGCCCCATCACCAGGTCCTTTTTTTCAATGTCCCCTGTATAGAAAAGGGTAATCTTCTCCTTCTCTTTATCATAGATACAGCATGAGCTGTGAATCCCCTCCACGAGATTTACGTGGGCTTCAATCTCGCCAAGCTCGATTCGGTGCCCCATATGCTTAATCTGGTAATCCTTTCTGGAAAGAAAGACCAATTCCCCATGTTCGTTGAGCCGGCCAATGTCCCCTGTCCGGTAAATCAATTCATGGTAAGCGTTATTTAAAGGGTTCTGGACAAACACCTCGTCCGTCCGTTCGTGATCCTTATAATAACCCAGTGTCAGCGCCGTACCGCGTATACAGATTTCACCGGCTTCTCCCTGCTTCGGAACCTTATCCTGCTCGTCCAGAAGCAGAATCTCCGTATTCTTAAAAGGGCGTCCGATGGGGATTGCCTCACCCTCCTCAAACGTTCGGTTTACCTCATAATAACAGCTCATCCCCGTCGCCTCCGTAGGCCCGTACAGGTTGATAAAGCGGGCGTCTGGCAGAACCTCCCGCCAAAGGCGAAACTGCCGGATTGGGAACACCTCGCTTCCGAAGGCAATCGTATGGAGATATTTTGGCACTATTTTGTCAAATGTTTTCATGGATGAAATCATAGTCAGAGCTGATACAACCCAACATACAGTGTTAATCTTATATTCATTCAGAAACTCCACCAGCCTGACTGGGAACATGAACAGTGATTTGGGTGTTAAGTAGGTGGTGGCGCCGCATTTTAGGCTGGAAAATAACTCCTTTAAGCAGGCGTCAAAATACAGAGGCGTCTGGTTTGCCAGAACGGAAGCCTCCGTAATCTGCAATACCTCTGTGAGATTCTCCACATAATCGATGACAGAACGGTGGCACGCCACAACTCCCTTAGGCACGCCTGTCGAGCCTGAGGTAAATACAATATAGATTGGGTCGGTATCAATGGCGCGGTCACGAATGGCGGCAAGGCAGCCTGTATCCTCCGGTTCCCTGGAAATCTGGTCATAGAGAAGAACCTCGCCGTTAAAATCCTTAAACTCCTTCACCTGTTCACAGGTTGTCTCGTCACAGATTACAACCCGCGGCTTTAGGTTTTGAAAAATCAGGGAGATTCGGAAGGCGGGCATTTCTTCATCTATGGGCACATAGAAACATCCGCTGTACACGACGCCCCAGAAAGCGGCAATCATGTGGGGATGCTTCTGCATATAAATCACCACAGGCTCTCTTAGATAGCCTTTTTTTGAAAGACAGGTTCCGATATTTCGGGAAACTTCCGAAACCTCCCGAAATGTCATACCCATTTCCTCGTTTGCAAACGCAGTCTTATCCGGAAATCTTTGAACCGTGTCCTCCAGATATTCTAAAATATTTCTCTGCATGTTTCTTACTCCTGTCTCCATTATCACATCTGCTATGTTATCAGATGTTCATATTTTTTCTTTATCCTGCCCTGACACCGAAGGATTGACCTCTGGGCCAGAATCTCCATGGCGTCCAGATATCCGGCGCCAATGGGAAATTCTCTTTTAATCAGGGAAAGCTCTGTACATCCAAGGATAATGACCTGGGCGCCCTGCCCTCTCAAATGCTCTGACACTTGTTGGAATTTGTTCAAATCAGCCGGATTTCCGGCTTTCACATCCTTATAGATTAAGTCCATGACCATTTTCTGGTAAGGCTTATCCGGAATAAACGCCTCAATCCCCATGGCTCTAAACTGTGTCTGGAAAATACGGCTTTGGATGGTTCCGTCAGTCGCCATGATTCCCGCGCTTTTCACATGATTTTCCCGAAGCTCTCTGCCCGTTTCCTGTATGGCATGGATAATGGGAACCGGAATATTTTCAGACAGCTCTTTATGAAAATAGTGTGCCGTGATACAGGGAATACTGATACAGGCCACGTTTTGGCGCGCCAGTTCATTTCCAATCCGAATCATGTCCTGAACCGGATTCTCATGGCTGTCCCCAAGGATATAGGATGTCCGGTCCGCAATCTGGGGCAGATTATATATAATCATTGCAAGGTGGTCCTGATCCTTCGCCGCGTCGGTCATCTGAATGACCAACTCCATGAAGTATGCGGTTGCAATCGGACCCATACCTCCAATTACGCCTAATGCCATATTCCTTTCCTCCTTCCGTCAAGAATTACTCAATGGTAGAAGCCTCTGTTGGCGTGGCAGGATACAGGCTTTGGTCAAAAATGTGGCTGTTTCCGTGATTCCTGGAATATTTCAGAATCTCATCGTCCGTTTTCATGAAGAAATCATCGCCTCCGCCGTAACGCGGCGTAGTATCGAAATGATACCATCCGTCCCCGCAGTCAATGAGGCTCCAATAATGGCTGGACTCGCTGGTATCGCTCTTTACCACGTCCAGATTAGGGATGCCTGCCTCAGTCAGCAATGCCTTGGACGCGGCGAAGTATACAAAGCAGTCTCCGGATTTCTCGGTAAATCCCTGATGTGCGCCGTTGGTCCAGCTATCCTTGTCAGAGGTGTTCACATATCCAATCTCCGTCCTTGCCCAGTTATAGATTGCACGGGCCTTTTCCTTCAAGGTCATATCCTTTGTAGTAATCTCCTTCAACACTTCGTCTGCCTCTTTAAGCGCCTCCTCCGGAGTGACATAATTCTCCGGCTTTTCCTTTATGGTGATGGTCGTGGAAGCCTCGGTCTCGTTTCCGGCATGGTCAACCGCAGAGTAAAATACATCGTATGTCCCCTCTGTCTTGGTATCAACCTGGCTGTTATCCACAGTCACCTCTATATTCTTAGTACAATTATCTGTAACGGTAATCGTTGATTTATATGAAATCGGCTCTCCAATGAATCCAGTCAGGGGCGCCACGCCGTCAATGACCGGAGCCTCTTTATCCACAATCACCTTAACGTCAGCCGTAACCTCCGCTGTATTGCCGCCCTCATCCTTCAAAATAACGGTGGCGGAAACGGTTCCTTCCTTCGATAAATCCGGCTTCTCTTTAAATGAACAGGTTACGTCTGTGGCATCCTTGATATCCTTTACCAAATCCTTGGCCTTAAGTTCGCCGTCAATATCCACCACTGCGTCGGATGCCTTGGCTTTGGGGGCGACGGTATCCTGAACAATCAGGCGGGACTTTCTCTCTTTCCCCTTCACCTTCAATACAATTTCCTGTTCCCCCACATGGTCGAGGCTGACTTTGGTAACATCGGTTACAAACTCGGCTTTTACCTTGTCCTTTTTCAAGAAATCCTTGACTTTAAGCTCGGTTCCGGCTTCTACCTTAACTTTTCGCTCAACGGGATTTGAAAAAAATATTAGGCGGATGATAAAAATAATAAGGGTAAGAATAAGAAGCATACCGCCAATCAGCGCTGCACGGATGATTTTTAACCGCCGCCTTCTTTTGCGGCGTTTCTCCTCACGTATTCGCCTGTGCTGGCGGGATTGCTGCCGTCTCAGATATTCCAGCTCATCCTCTTGCCCGTCTGGCTTCTCTAAAGTGTTATCCTGCTCAGTCTGCGGCTCTTGATGACTGTAATTCTTAACCTGAGGGCGTCGATAACTATAATTCTTAACCTGAAGAGCCTGATAACCATAGTTTTGATAACTATAATCTGACTCGTCCTGAGAATCCGGAAAACCGTAGTCCTGATAACCGTAATCTGGCTCAGCTTGGGATTCTTGATAACCATAATCCTGATAACTGTAACCAGATTCATCCTGTGGCTCCTGATAGCCATAGTCCTGATAACTGTAACCAGATTCATCCTGTGGTTCCTGATAGCCATAGTCCTGATCGCTATACCCTGACTCATCCTGCGGCCCCTGATAGCCATAGTCCTGGTAATCCTGTCCGTCCGGATATTCATAATCCTGATACCCCTGAGAATCAGGATAAGTATAATCTGAATAAGCGTAATCCTGTCCGTCCGGATATTCGTATGCAGTGTAATCGCCTGATTCTATATAATCATCATCACTGTACTCCTGGTAAGATGTGTCGGAATCATACTCTGTACCGATACGGTAGCTTTTCCTGTGCGTACTCATTGCCCTCATACCTTTTCTGCCGTTAAAATAAACAGTAAAATACCTCTATATTATGTAATAAAATACCATTTTTCGACATTATCCGGATATATTTTACTATGGTAAAATGTATTTGTCAAATGAAAAGCACTTTATCTATTAACTTTGTCCATTTTAGATACAAAATAAAAGCAAGAGAAAAGAGCTGTTCCAAACGACCCTTTTCCCTTGCTTTTCATATCTTAACGCTTCACAAAATACTCCTCATACCACACCAGGAATGCATAGATTGTCCACACCTTCCTCCAGTTATCCGAATTCCCGCCCACATAATCGTCCAAGATGGCGTTAATCTCGTCCACATGGAAGAACTTCTCTGCCATCTCGCTGTGGAACTTCTCGCTCACATCCTGGTTATACCTGTCGTCTGCCATCCAGATACGAATGGGCACAATGAACCCAAGCTTCTTGCGGAAGGCAATCTCCTCAGGCAGCACCTTCGCTGCGGCGGTGCGGAAGGCAACCTTATTCTGCTCACTGTTCACCTTGTACTTTGACGGCATCCTTGACGCAATATCAAAGATTCTGCGGTCTGTCAGAGGCATCCGGATTTCCAGCCCCGCGGCCCTGCTCATCTTGTCTACATTGAGATAGATATCGCCCTCCAGCCAGATCTGAATATCTACATCCGACATCTTTGTAAGGGGATCAAGCCCTTCCGTTTCCTCATAGATATCCTCAACAAGATGGATGGGAAGTACCTCCTCAGAATACTTCTTAAGGATACGCTTCTTCTCGTCCTCCTTCATGATATTGGTATTGCCCACATAGAAGGTCTTAAGATTCTCACCGTAACGCTCTGCATTGCGGTACATATTGTATCCGCCGAAGAATTCGTCTGAACCCTCCCCTGAATAACAGATCTTCGTATGCTCTGCCGCGGCCTTGCATGCAAGGGCAAACACGACGGAGGAGGCGTCCCCAAGGGGCTGCTCCATATGGTACATCACATAGGAAACCGTCTCAAAATATTCCTCAGGCGAGATACAGCATCTTTGGTTCTCCCTTCCAAGAATCCGCGCCGTCTCTGCCGCAAGACGGGACTCATCGAAGCGTTCCTCCTCATAACCGCAGGAATCCGTCATCTTAAGATCAGACATAGCCAACACGTAGGAGGAATCCACGCCTCCGGACAGAAATGACTCTGCATGTTCATCTTCTCTTTTTACCTCAGGCATAATCTTCTGAAGGGTAGTGTGAATCTCGTCGGCCCAGTCCTCAAGAGATTTGCTCTCATCCGGATGAAACTCAGGCTTCCAGTAACGCCTTGTCTTCAACTGGCCGTCCTTCCAGATAAGATAACGTCCGGGAAGCAGCTTTTTCACACCTTTAAAAAATGTATCCTCCCCTGCCCCGTAAGTCAGAGTCAGATAGATTTGCAGCATCTCCTCGTTCAATTCCTTCACAAATCCTGGCTGCTCCATAATCTTTCGGATGGTGGTTCCGTAGAGGAGTTTTCCGTCGGCTGTCTGGTAATAGTAGAATGGTTTTGTCCCAAAATGGTCACGCAGGCAGAAAAGCTGCTGGCGGTCAACATCCCACAAGGCAAAAGCGTACATTCCATGGAGATGGTCAGCCATATCATATCCCCATTTCTCATAGGCTTTCGTAAGGATGAGAGGTTCCATATCCTCTCTGGGAAGACCGGGCCAAATCTCAAGCTCTTGGCAGAGCGCTTCCCAATTCCTGATATGTCCTCTGTATTCTTGAACGTTTGTCATATTGCACCTCTCTTGTCGTAATTTTTATTTTTACCATCACAATTTGTCGAAATATGTCCGTCTATTAGTATATCTGGATTTATCAATAAAATCAACCAGTCATTTTATAACAATTTACAGAAATAAATGGCGGACTTTTGGTTACTTGTAGTATGATAGAAGCAGATATTATGGTGTATACCAAAGGAGGATTCAGACATGTCAAACATACAGATTATGGATCACCCGCTGATCCAGCACAAGATTAACTACATCCGAAGCGAAGATGTGGGTTCAAAGGAATTTAGAGAGATTGTAAGCGAAATTGCCTCTCTCATGTGCTATGAGGCTTCCCGCGACCTGAAATTGCAGGATGTGAAGATTAAAACTCCCATTTGCGAGATGACAGGGAAAAAATTGAGTGGTAAAAAAATGGCGGTTGTGCCAATATTGAGGGCTGGACTTGGAATGGTGGACGGCATCCTTAAGATGATACCGGCTGCCAAGGTGGGCCATATCGGATTGTACCGCGACCCGGAGACGTTTCTGCCTGTGGAATACTACTGTAAACTTCCGGCAGACTGCAACGAGAGGGAGGTATTTGTAGTAGACCCTATGCTGGCCACCGGAGGTTCTTCTTCTGCAGCAATCCAACTGCTGAAGGATAAAGGCGTGAAGCATATGCGTTTCCTGTGCATCATTGCGGCGCCGGAGGGTGTAGAACGGATGAAAGCCGAGCATCCGGACGTGGCGCTCTATATCGGTGCGTTGGATAGCCATTTGAATGAGCACAAATATATTGTGCCAGGACTTGGGGATGCGGGTGACCGGATTTTTGGAACAAAATAAAAATTTGTTGGCCGGATATTGTGGACAAAATTAAGGAAGTGTCGCAAAATAACTGATCGAATTAGTTATTTTACGACACTCCAAAAACACTGTCTAATAAGTGGAACGGTTTACACTAGCTTCATCTTAATTTTCATTCACGCTAGCCTGTGTAAAAACCATACGGTATATTCTGCATGCTATCATACCCACACCAGAAACAAACATAAGAAACAGGAAACTATTGACCGGCCCATTATCGCCAGTCAGAGGTGCTTTGACCTTCTCCTTCTGTCCCTGTATCTGTCCAATGGATGAGTCAGAAGGTTTCTGTGGCTGTCCGTTATTCAAAGAATCTCCAGGTCTATTCAAACTCGGATTATCCACTCCCGGCTTATCAGCAATCTTCTTTTTAACTGTCAATGTAGTCTGTGCCGTTCCGTTTACGAAGTGAATGGTAATCTTATGCGTCCCTTCAGCCAACGTATCAATATACTCCGGTTTTAATACGATAACCGTTGAACCAGACGAGGCCGTATATTGGTCTGCTTCAATCTCTTTATCATCTACCGATATGCCGGTAAAGCTATCAAAATCACCATCCGCCTTAATGGTAACGCCATCCGTTCCGCCTTTCTCAACTTCCTGGTCTGCACCTTCGATAATCGGAATCTCTGTCTCTGTTGGTCCTGGTTCATCTGGCTCTGTTGGCTCCGTCGGCCCTGGTTCATCCGGCTCTGTTGGCTCTGTTGGTCCTGGCTTATCAGTAATCTTCTCTTTAACTGTCAATGTAGTCTGTGCCGTTCCGTTTACGAAGTGAATGGTAATCTTATGCGTCCCTTCAGTTAGAGTATCAATATACTCCGGTTTTAATACGATAACCGTTGAACCAGCCGAGGCTGTATATTGGTCTGCTCCAATCTCTTTATCATCTACCGATATGCCGGTAAAGCTATCAAAATCGCCATCTGCCTTAATGGTAACGCCATCCGTTCCGCCTTTCTCAACTTCCTGGTCTGCACCTTCGATAATCGGAATCTGAACTGGCGGAGCCGGTACTGGTTTTAGGGACTTGACAGCATCTCTGATTGCCACTGCATATCCATCCACTGTCGCCTGCTCCCGTATATCTTTTTCACGGATAACTGCCCCGACTGCCTGTTCCACAATCTCAAAATTCAAATAATCCTCTTTTTTCAACCCATTCGCTTCTTCAATCGCCTTATCTACCTCACTGTAATCTGCTTTGGGGAAAATGAGGATTCCATTCGGATTATTACTGATTATATTATCATAGGATGGTTTTCCATTAGATGTAACAGTTCCGGCAATCTCAATATCATTTCCTGAAATAATTTTTCCGGAGCCAATCTCCGTCGTACCTCCATTTATAGAAATATCTCCGCCAGCGCGGATAGCCGGTGAATCCGCCTCTCCCCTAGAAATCACATCCGAATTTGTCAACGCAAGATTCTTATCCGTAAGGATACCTGCCCATCCTATATCTGATATTGCTTCTACTTGGGAGTCGCTCATCTCGATGGATCCATTAGAGCTATAAATTCCGACATCCCCCTTAGACTGTGCCTTTACAGAAGATTTCTCAATCATAGTATGATTCTTTACAAAAAACGCTGGCCAATACCCTTTAGCAGACACATTTGAAGAATTTGTCACCTCAAGCTCTGCACACAGTATTCCATTATTTCCTTCTGATTCTGCCTGGACAGAGGAATTGTCAATTGTAATCTTATACTCTCCTGCCCCTATGGCCTGTCCATTACCTGCTAGCAGGTTCAGGTTGGACTTATTTAACACATCCAGATCTCCACAAGTAATGGCGTACTGATTCGCATCTATCACAATTTCGCTTCCCGCGATATTCAGCTTCCCCGAAGCTGCTAACCCCGCATCTACTGTATTCATGGTAATATTTGAATTATCTATCGTAAGAGAATCGGCATTAGTCGCATTAATCCCTGTTGTTTTACTAGCTTGTGTACCGGAATTTTGCAGCATCGTAATTACTATACTTGAATTTCTTATAAGATTGTCTTTTCCACAGATATCTATTGCATATCCATTCACAGTCCCTAATTCGCCAAACGTAATCTGCAAGTCTGCATCCTGAACTGTCAGCCCACCGTTATCGATACGTATTCCGTGACAATAATTTGTTCCAATATCCTGATTCTTACTTACATGGATTGCAAGACTGCCTCTTTTGCCATCCTTTCCCAATATACGAAACGGCGCACTGCTCCATATTCCTATGTAGGCATTAATTGAATTATCCCCAATCAACTCAACCGTAACATTATCTTCTTCGATTGTAATGCCATATATAAGCGGACTTCCTGCTAAAACCGGTCCAATATCTGCATTATTCAATGTCAATGTTTTTGAAGCCGAATCGTACTTTGCAGTACCTTCTCCACAGGCCACTGAAAAATCTGCTGTTGTTCCAGTTACTTTAATCGTCCCAGAGCTTGCAGAAACAACTTCCGGCAGAAAAACCCACATCAGGCATATTGCCAGAAACGCGTAAAATAAATTTTTCTTCCCTCTCATTTCATCCCTTTCCTGACTTCACCATGATACTTTCTACCGCCGTTCCTAGTACTTTAAATCATAGATCATCATTTATGTTAAAATAAACATTACAATAATGTTTATTTTAACATAAATATAAAAACTTAGCAATATTTACTTACAAGATTTTGGGATCAAAGCCAAGAAGCCTGGAGGGAACTAAAGTTCCCTCCAGGCTTCTGCCACATCCAGATTCGTTGTAATCTCATCCACAATCCGGCTGCTGTTGACATGCATGACCTCGCTCTTATTCTTGTCCATAGAGACAAAAGCGGCAAACAGCAAAAGGCACAGAAACAGCCGGATTCCGAAGGTACTGGGCGGAAGGGGCTGCTCATCCCCATAAATCTGCCGGTAGGCCGAGCCGTACCTTGGATGAACCGCCGGAATCGGCCTTTTCTCACCATATAATTCCCTAGTCTGCTCTAAAAGCCTCTGCCTTCTTTTTTCAGAATCATTCACGTTCATCACCTCAGGAAAATATATGCATATCTCACTTTTAATATACCTGTTTATGAAGATCCTCTACCGGTCCGCAAGCTCCATCACAATATCATCCCACGTAACCCCTTTAAGCACCATCAGCACCATTGCATGGTACAGGAAATCCGACAGCTCGTACTTAATCTCCTCCGCATTAGGGTTTTTAGCGGCAATTACCACCTCTGTGGCCTCCTCGCCAATTTTCTTCAAGATCTTGTCAATCCCCTTCTCAAACAGATAATTGGTATACGAACCCTCCTTGGGGTTCTCCATCCTGTCCGCAATTATCTGGTATACAGACTCAAACACACGCAAGGGGTTCGTCTCGTCGAAATCATTTCCCGCAATATGCTGGAAAAAGCAGGTCGGATTACCGGTATGGCAGGCCGCCCCCACCTGATCCACCTTTGCAAGCAAAGTGTCGTTGTCACAGTCAATGGTTAGGGATTTCACATACTGAAAATGTCCGCTGGTCTCCCCCTTCACCCAAAGGGACTGCCGGCTTCTGCTAAAATACGTCATCCTTCCGGTCTTGATGGTATTGTTGAATGCCTCTTTATTCATATAGGCCAGCATCAGAACCTCCTGGGTCTTGTAATGCTGTACAATCACCGGAATCAAGCCCTGTTCATTGGTCTTAAATTCCGAGAACTCAATCATGCTCTCAAAAGAAGTCATGCGAATCTCTCTTTGCTCGCACTCCTCCTTGAACTGATTAAAATCCATATCCGGCTGGCTGATGAATTTGCCGGACAGACCTCTCACACCCGAAGATTTCAAAATCTTGAACAGTTCTTCGCTTTCCATGGTGTCCGTCACCACCACACAAGGGATGTCGGTAATATTTGCGACAGAATTCAAGTCAAGCCTGTGCATGAAAATAATCTCGCTGCAATATTCCTGAATCACATGCTGATGCTTGAACAGAGAATCAAAATCGTTCAGGGAAACCGCCAGCTTCTCTTTCCCGAAACGCTTTGCGGCATCCTCAATCAGTTTGATACTGTCCTGCTTGGAAAAATTCAATATGGCCCGCTTTGAGCCTGCATATAGAATCTTCTTTACATCCTCCTGACGTTTGACATTGCCTCCTGCCACCATGGGAATCCGAATCACCCGATTCATCCGCTTCATCAAATCAATGGCCTCGTCGTGCTCATTGGCATAGTCCGACAGGTCAAACACCAGCAGCTCGTCCGCACCGCTGTCACTGTAACGTTTCGCAAGCTCTACGGCGTCCTCTGCGATTACGGTATGGTCGTCAAACCACCTCACCGCTTTTCCCGCTGCAATGAAGATACAGGGGATCAATCTTTTATAACTCATCTCGTCATCTCCTTTATAAAGTTCCCTTGGTGGTCCAAGCCTCTTTGATTCTCGGCTCCTGTGAAGCGGCCATATCAAGGGCTTTTCCAAAGCTTTTGAACAACGCCTCCGTCTTGTGATGATTGTTCTCCCCATCCATAATGCGAAGATGGAGGTTCATCATACCCGTGTAGGATACGGCATAGAAGAACTCCCGCACCATCTCAGTATCCATATCTCCAAGGCGATCCGCCGTAAATTCTGCGTCAAATTTCAAATATGGCCTTCCGGACAGGTCTATGGCGCACAGAGCAAGGGTTTCATCCATAGGCAGAATAAAGTGGCCGTACCGCTTGATGCCAGCCTTATCTCCGATTGCTTTTAAGATTGCCTGTCCAAGCACGATTCCCGTATCCTCGATTGTGTGGTGACAGTCTACGTTCAAATCACCTTTTACCGCAACCTTTAAATCAAACAGCCCGTGTCTTGCAAAGCCGTCAAGCATATGGTCAAAAAAGCCGATTCCTGTATCAATCTCATTCTTTCCGGCTCCGTCAAGGTTCAGGGTAACCGAAATATCTGTTTCCTTCGTCGTCCTGTTAAGGGTTACAATTCTCTCCATACTTAAGCCCTCCTTATGAAAAACGCACCCTGACGGAGTTGGCATGGGCGGTCAGCCCTTCAGCCTCGGCAAACTGTTCAATCTCCTCATGCACAGCCTCAAGGGCATCCCTGGAATAGGCAATGATACTGGACTTTTTAATAAAATCATCCACAGAAAGTGGTGAGAAAAATCTGGCCGTCCCATTGGTGGGCAGAACGTGGTTCGGGCCTGCAAAATAATCTCCAAGAGGCTCGCTTGCGTACTCCCCGATAAAGATTGCGCCTGCATTGCGAATCTTCATCATCACGTCGTAAGGCTCTCTGGTCTGGATTTCCAGATGCTCGGAGGCAATATCATTCGCCACCCCAATAGCCTCCTCCATAGAGTCCGCCACCAGAATATAACCATACTGGTCCAGGGATTTCTGGATAATCTCACGTCTCGGCAATTCCTCCAGGAATAAATCAACCTCTTTTGACACCTGACGGGCAAGGGGCGCGCTAGTGGTCACCAGAATTGCAGACGCCAGCTCGTCATGCTCGGCCTGTGACAGTAAATCTGCCGCCACGAATCTGGGATTTGCCGTCTCGTCCGCGATGACCAGAATCTCGCTCGGCCCTGCCACAGCGTCAATACTCACATGGCCGTAAACCGCCTTTTTTGCCAGGGCAACATAGATATTCCCCGGTCCCACAATCTTATCAACCTTAGGAATGCTCTCGGTTCCGTATGCAAGAGCCCCAATCGCCTGTGCGCCGCCCGCCTTATAAATCACGTCCGCACCTGCCTCCTTTGCGGCTACAAGGGTATTGACTGTTACCTTTCCATCCCTACCGGGAGGGGTCACCATGACGATTTCCTCCACACCGGCAACCTTGGCGGGCGCAATGTTCATCAGTACAGAGGAAGGGTATACGGCTTTTCCGCCCGGCACATACACGCCCACCCTTTGAAGTGGAGTCACCTTCTGTCCAAGCATGGTTCCGTCAGGCTTACTGTCAAACCAACTGTACTGTTTCTGTTTGGCGTGATACTCCCTGATATTGCCGAGGGCCTTGCGGATAATTTCGAGAAGTTTAGGGTCAACAAGGCGGTAAGCCTCTTTGATTTCTTCCTCCGTAACCCGAATACACCCTGCGTCAAGATGCGCCCCATCGAATTTTTCCGTATATGCAAAGAGAGCCTTATCCCCCTCTTTTTTCACGTCGCCAAGAATCTCAAGAACCGCCTTCTCATATTCCCCGTACTGGTTTGGGCTGCGCTTTAAAAGGTTTTCCAAAAGATTCTGCCTGGTATTACTGTCCAAATATTGTATTCTCATTTTTACATTCATCCTTTCAATCTAGCTGTGACCGTAGCTGCGCCAAAAGACTCTTAATCCGTCCGCTTTCCATCCGCATACTCACAGGATTCACAATCATACGGGCAGACAGAGGACAGACCTCCTCCAGCACCTCCAGACCATTCTCCTTCAAGGTGGTTCCTGTCTCCACAATATCCACAATCACCTCGGAAAGCCCCACAATGGGCGCCAGCTCAATAGAGCCGTTGAGCTTAATAATCTCCACGGTCTGATGCTTCGTATTGTAGAAATAATCCTTGGTGATATTGGGATACTTTGTGGCAACCCGAATCAGCTCATGATGGCGGAGAAGGGGGGCGGCATCGGGATGGCCGCAGATACACATTCTGCATTTTCCATATCCCAGGTCCAGCACCTCATGAACCTTCCTGCCCTCCTCAAGAATCGTATCTTTTCCCACAACGCCGATATCCGCTGCACCGTACTCCACATAGGTGGGTACATCCGGCCCCTTGGCCAGAAAAAACTTAAGCCTCATCGGTTCATTGACGAAGATTAGCTTGCGGGAATCCTTATCTTTCATTTCTTCACAGGTAATCCCGATCTTCTCGAATAATTTTAATGTCTGGTCCGCCAGACGTCCCTTTCCCAAAGCAAATGTCAGGTATCTCATCTTATGAACTCCTATCTGTGCTGTTTTCTGCGCTGTCCTTAGCATTGTTTTCCGCACTTTTTTCTGTGCTGCTGTCTGAGCCGCTGTTTAAAATCTTATGCTCACCCGTAGCAAGGTTGACCATGGTAATCTCCCCCGACTTATCCAGATAGATCAGGTTTCCGGCATAATATTCATTGCCGTAGGTCACATATTCATCAAGGCTTCGTGCGCTGTCCTTGCGGATTAACTCTGTATTCTTGGCCTTGCGCCTGAAATCCCTGGCAAGAGAGATAGCCTCCCGCTTCCGTTCCGGGTCGTACAATATCATGGTATTCTTTCTCGTATAGACAATGCGGACCTTCTGGCGAATCATAGCGTTCATCAGCTCGTCAATCACAATGGCAAAACCAATGGCAGGAGATTTCTTCCCAAACTTCTCGGTCAGATGGTCGTACCTTCCCCCTTTTACAATGGCGTCTCCGGTGCCAAAGGTATAGACTCTGAATATAATTCCAGAGTAGTATCCATAAGTACCACTCATACTGAAATCAAAAGTAACAAACTTTTCCACACCATACAGCTTCAGAATATCGTAAATTTTTTCCAGACGTCGAATAGCCTTCACCCCTTTGGAGTTGGGCGCAATATTCTTAGCCTGCGCCAGTGTGGTAATCCCGCCCACCAGGTCGTTTAACGCGGCAAACGCCTCCTTAGAGCTTCGCTTTACCTGGATACTGTCCAGAAATTCCTCCACTCCAAAGAAATTCCGGTTGTTAATCAGCTCTCGCACCCGTTCCTCCGCATCTTCGTCAAGAGAAGCATCTTCAATAAGACTCTGGAAGAAATCCACATTTCCCACGCTAAGCTGGAATTCCTTCAAACCAATGGTCAGCAGACACTCAATCACCAGCGCCAGCATCTCTGCATCCGCCTCAACGGAAGCGTCTCCCATAAGCTCAGCCCCCATATGGGTCGTCTCACGAAGCCTGCCCTGGTAATTGGAATGGTTGATGAATGTATTTCCCGTGTAACACAGTCTCACAGGAAGCATCTCATCTTTTAGTAATGTCGCTGAAACCCTGGCAATGGAGGGCGTAATATCCGGCCTCAGGGCAAGAGTATTTCCGTCCTTGTCAAAGAATTTATACAAGTCCTTGGAGGGCGTGGTTCCAATCTCTTTGCGGAACACGTCAAAATATTCAAAGGTAGGCGGCTGGATGTCATGATAACCGTATAACTGGAAAATCTTCTTCAGATGACCCTCCAGGGTAAGTTTTTTTCCACATTCTACATTATATATATCTCGGACTCCTTCCGGAGTATGTAATACTCTTTTCATAGTACCTCCTTCGCGTCTGCTGCTTTAGTATACTACCATATTAAACAGTATAGAATTATAAGCATTTTCCTGCCTTTTGTCAAGTTTTCTTAAGCCCCATCACGGATTTCCAAATCCAGATTCATTGCGTCCAGATATGGGACATAACATCCCCTCAGAAATTCCATGAAAAACCGCGGATCCAGCTCGTCAAAACGGAAGCTCTTTCGTCCGCCCGCATCCTTGCGCTCCCAGAAAACACGAAGCTCGGCAAACCTCATATAATAGAGGATATTCTTGGAAGAATAATAGATGAGTATGAAAGCAATTCCTCCCTGGCGTTCAAACTCCTCCATAAACTTCACCTGATGCCCGTGGATGTTCTGTAAGGGAAATGTCTCCGCAACGCACTCCTTGGCGTCAAAGCAGATGGGAATCCCCTGAACCGCGCCGATATAGTCGATTGTGCTGCGCTTGTCAAAGTAAGCGAGGGTTATGTGCCGATGCTCTTTGTCCATCTTCACAGGCGTAATGGGCGTCGGAATCTTCTGAATCAGTGCAAGCCCCTTCTCCAAGTACCATTCATTGGTCCGGTTGACCATTTCTTCTAGTGTTGAACCTCTAAGACCTCTTGAATTCCATGTTCCCATTTTGTCCCCCCAATCATCTGCCAGAACTTTTGTGGTATTTTTGCTGTAAACGTCTGTCCGGAAACCGCCCCGCACGCCCCTGTAAGAGTGGGAAATACAACCTGATACGCGTGGAGAAGCTGAGAAGTAATCTGGAACTGTCTCTTGTAAAATTCGTTGAAGCCGTGGTCGCCGTACTTGTAATCTCCCACCAGAGGATTCCCCATGGAAGCCAAATGCGCCCGAATCTGGTGGGTCTTTCCGGTGATTAAGTGGACTTTTAAGAGGGTCACACTGTCGTTCCATGCAAGAGGAAAATACTCTGTCTCAATGGGCGCGCCCTCACCCTTATCCATAATCTTCACCACATTCTGCCGTTCATCCTTCTTTAGAAAGCCTTGAATCCGACGCTTTCGGGTAATCCTTCCCTTCACGGCGCATAAGTAGTATTTTTTGAGACTACGCTCTTTCAATAGCTGTCCCATGGTCTGTAAGCCTGGCATACTCTTTCCTGCAATGATGATGCCGCTGGTATTCCGATCCAGCCGGTTACATACGGCAGGCTTAAAGAGAAGGAGGTCGTCCTGCGTTAGCTCGTGCTTTTCAAGGAGGTAAGAAATTACATATTCGACCACTGAAGTATCCTTTTTTTCTGCCCTCTGAGACAGCATCCCAACTGGCTTATTAAGAAGCAGCAAATCTGCATCCTCGTAAATAATTTCCATAGGCAGTTCTCCTGAAGCACTCTCTGCCCTGGAAGAAAATTTGCAGATTGTCTCCTCCGCCAGATAGAGGTAGATCTTATCTCCTTCTGTAAGCTTCTCATTGCCTGACGCCCTCTTGCCGTTCAACACAATATTCTTCTTGCGAAGCATCTTGTAGAGAAACCCTGACGGCGCCTCGCTTAAATACTTTTTTAAAAGCTTATCAAGCCTCTGCCCCGCTTCATTCCGTCTGATTACAATCTCTTTCATAGTTTCCCCTACATTGCAATACTGAATAAAATCTTTTTGATCTTCTGTTCATTGCGGTCATTCTCAGGACGCTCAACGGCGGCCATATTATTAAGCCCCTCTGCCCTTGCCAGAAACATCTTATAATTGTGAAAGATCTTGACCGTCATCTTGTCGTACCGGTTATCCTTAAGTATACCTTTGATATACTCGGAAAGCGCCGCCTCGTCAGTGCGCGGGCTGCTGGCATAACCGCATACAACATGCCCTGAGACAACCAGGGCGTCTACCGGCATAGCCTTCTGCGCGCTGGTAAAAAGCATGTCATAGAGACGCATAATCAGAGGAGCCTTTTCCTCAATCTCCTCAAACTTCTCCTTTTCAATCCCCTGGTGAGGAGAAACGGTAATGAATTCTACCAGCATCTTCGCAGCCGGAAGACAGCCCACCACCGCAACAATCGTGAAAAGATTCTGTTTTGTCTTTGTCTGGACATAGCCCAGGATGAAAACTGCCGCTACAATCCCAAATTCCCCCAAAGACCACAAAAGATACTTCTTCTTCAATGCCTTCAGATATCCCATCTGTCCTTTTTCTATCTTCATCTGCCCTACCTCTTATTTCGTCAACGAATTTTGTTTAACCGGCCAAGGAGGTCAGCGGTCAGTCCATCCGGAACCACCTTTGTGGCTATTCTGGCACATTTCATAGCCGGACCATAGACGGAAACCCTTCTCTTTTTTACGGAATCCAGCAAAGCCCTCCTGACCACACACTCAGGCGAAGCCTTCACGGAATCCTTGAAGGGGTTAGGCAATTTTCCACAACGGCGGAAAAATTCCGTATCCACAGGCCCAGGACATACCACCGTTACTATAATTCCCCTGGGACTGAGCTCAGTCCGAAGCGCCTGTGAAAGACTGTAAACGTAAGATTTGGTCGCAGCGTACACGGCAAAGCCCGGCTGCGGCGCAAACGCGGCGGACGATGCAATATTAACTATTCTACTTCCATTTGACAGATAAGGCAAGCAAATTTGTGATATTTTTGTCAAACTATGGCAATTTAAGGCCACCATCCCCAACTGCTCCTTTGAAGCAATCTCGGCGAAAACACCTGTCTTGCCGTATCCGGCGGCATTGACCAGCATACGGATATGGGCGTCCCGCCTTTCAAGCTCTTTTTGAAGACGCTCAAAGATATAGTCGCGCTGCATGTCCCCGTCAAAGATTCTGACAGGAATCGAAATCTGCTTTTTTAACCCCTCCAAAAGCTCTGTTCTTCTGGCCATCACCCACAGCTCGTCCAAATTCCGGTAAAGCCTTGGTATCTGCAAGGCAAATTCCCTCCCGATTCCGGAGGAGGCGCCGGTTACAACTGCAATTCTCATAGAAATTCTCCCCCTTACTTTTTGATACTTTCTATTATTTTTTCACTTTCTTCTTATGAATATTACGGATTGTATTCTTTTCCTTTTCCTTCTTTCGATTCCTTGGCCGTATGAGACAATGGGAATCATATCCCACCAAGTCCATGCGTCCTGCCAGTTTTAACGCTTCTGCCACCAGTTCATAATTTTTCGGGTCACGGTACTGAAGCAAAGCCCTCTGAAGCGCCTTCTCATGGGGATTCTTCGGTACATACACGCGGCTTAAATCTCTTGGGTCAACGCCGGTATAATACATACAGGTTGAGATGGTGGAGGGCGTGGGATAAAAATCCTGCACCTGCTCAGGCATATATCCCAGGTCGCGGACATACTCCGCCAGCTTTACCGCCTCCTTCATGGTCGAGCCAGGATGGGACGACATGAGATAAGGAACCAGATATTGCTTCTTCTTAAGCTTCTGATTCAGCGCCGTATACTTCCTCCCAAAAGCCTGATACACTTCATTGGAGGGCTTCCCCATTTTTTGAAGGACAACATTTGACACATGCTCAGGCGCGACCTTCAACTGCCCGCTTATATGATGCTCGCACAGCTCTCGGAAAAAAGTATCGTCTCTGTCCGCCATCACATAGTCGAACCGGATTCCGGAACGGATGAACACCTTTTTCACCTCCGGCAATGCCCTAAGCCTACGAAGCAACTCAATATAATCCTTATGCTCTGCCTTGAGATTGGGGCATGGCTTGGGAAACAGGCACTGTCTATCCTTACATACCCCGCGGGTCAACTGCTTTTCACAGGAGGGATACCGGAAATTTGCCGTCGGGCCGCCTACATCATGAATATATCCCTTGAAATCCTTATCCTTTGTCAATTCCTTTGCCTCTTGAAGCAGGGATTCCTGGCTTCTGGTCTGGAGAATCCGTCCCTGGTGGAAGGTCAGGGCGCAGAAATTACATCCCCCGAAGCACCCCCGATTGCTGACAAGGCTGAATTTTACCTCCGAAATGGCAGGTACGCCTCCATCCTTCTCATAGGTGGGATGATAAGTCCGCATGTAGGGATAGCTGTACACCGAATCCATCTCCTCCTGGCTAAGAGGCATGGAGGGCATATTCTGCACCACAAAGAGATGCTCTCCATAAGGCTCAACCAGCCTTTTTGCAGAAAATGGATCTGTATTACAATACTGTGTATAAAAGCTTTTGGCATACAAAAGCCGGTCCTCCTTCATGGCCTCATAGGACGGAAGCAGGACTCCGTCATAGACACTGTCAAAATTCTTTGTCTTATACACGGTTCCCGCGATAAAGGTAAGATTCTCGACGGAAATGCCGCTGTCAAGGGCGTCTGCAATCTCTACAATCGAGCGTTCCCCCATCCCATAGGAAATAAGATCCGCACCGGAATCCAGGAGTACAGACCGCTTAAGGCGGTCTGACCAGTAGTCGTAATGTGCTAGCCTTCTTAAGCTGGCCTCGATTCCTCCCAGGATTACAGGCGTCTTTTTATAGACCTGGCGGATGAGGTTGCCGTATACAATGACCGCATAATCCGGACGTTTCCCTGTGACGCCCCCTGGGGTAAACGCATCTGTCCTTCGCCGTTTTTTTGACACGGCATAGTGGTTGACCATGGAATCCATATTGCCGGCAGACACTAAAAAGCCTAGCCTTGGCCTGCCAAACTCGGTAATACTCATCTTGTCCCGCCAATCCGGCTGCGCAATGATTCCCACCCGATATCCGTGGGCCTCAAGGACTCTGGTAATGATGGCATGTCCAAAAGACGGGTGATCCACATAGGCGTCGCCCGATACATAGACGAAGTCCACATACTCCCATCCCCGTTCCTCCATCTCCCGCCTGCACACAGGCAAAAATCCTGAATTCATCTATAACACCTCATAGGTTCCATTTCTGATATCGTCATAATCACGGATGTAATAATCGGCAAGGCTTTTCTTCTTTTCCTCCTGTATACGGGAAAATTCATCGTCAATGGCGCACACCTTCATCCCTGCGTTTTTCCCCGCAAGAATTCCCATAGGCACGTCCTCGAACACCAGGCAGCGTTTTGGCGAAACGCCCAGCTCGTCCGCCACCATAAGATAGACGTCCGGCGCCGGCTTCCCTTTTCCCGCCTCACATGCGGTTCGGACCACGTCAAAATATTTTGCCACCCTAAGAGACTTTAAAGTATCCTCCACCAAAACCTTTCCGTTGCTCGTGGCAATCCCAAGCTTCTTTCCCTGACGTTTCATTTCCAGTATAAACTCCCAGGCACCCGCTTTTAAAGGCGCCTGGTGGATATAGCGGTCATGTGCCATTTCCGTCCACTCATCCATAATCTGCTCAGGCGTCCGCTTTAGGGTCGGAAATACTTTAAGGAAAAAATGCACCACCTCCGTGTAGCTCATCCCCTCAATGTCCTCGTGAAAATTCTCCGGCTCTACCAGGTCATACTTTTTGAAAAAATCCTCGTCGATGGAGGGCCAAATCCACATGGAATCAATCAGCGTCCCGTCCATATCAAAAATAACCGCCTCGATATCTTCAAGCATTTTTGTCTCTAACATATTCTAACTCCTTTAATCCTTCCACTTCTTCTTCGGTAAGCCTCCTGTATTCTCCTGGCTTAAGCATACTGTCCAGAATCAGCGTTCCCATCCTTTCCCGTTTCAGATATATCACTTCTTTTCCCAATGCTTTAAACATCCGCTTCACCTGATGGTACTTTCCCTCCTGAATGGTCAGCCGGATGTCCGACTCCTCTCCTGCAAAAAGAACCTCAAGTATTGCCGGCATGGTCCTCTCCTCCTTACCCTGGCTTCCGATATCCAGTCCCTTTGCAAAGCTTGTAACATCCTCCTCGGTAACACGTCCCTTAATCTTTGCAAAATAGGTCTTATCCACATGGCGGCGCGGCGCCAAAAGACGGTGAGCCAGCTCGCCGTCGTTGGTAATCAGAAGCAGCCCTTCTGTATCCTTGTCAAGCCTCCCCACAGGAAATAAATCCCTGCGCTGCTTCGTGTGGATTAGGTCTATCACCGTGGGGTCATGTAAGTCCTCGGTTGCAGATACTACCCCTGCCGGCTTGTTCAGCATATAGTATTCATAAGCGGCATAGCTTACGCTTCTGCCCTCCACTGAAACCAAATCCACCCCTTCTTGTATCTTACAATCGGGTGATTTAACTGTCTCCTGGTTGACCGAAACCACACCTTTACGAATCTTTCGCTTCACCTCCTGGCGGGTTCCAAGTCCCATATCTGCCAAATATTTATCCAGTCGAAGCATCAGCAAAGCCTCCATCCTGGCAGATACTTATTTTTAAGGACTCCGCCTGAGGATTTGCCCCAACCAAGGGGGTAACCCTCCACACATACAAGCTGCCATGCCTTATCGCGTAAGTCCGTCAAATCCTCCACGTCCAGAGTCTCTCCTTTTAAATAGCGGAAAACTCGTTCGTCCTCTGCCGAAAGATTGATAGAATGGGCATATTCTTCTCTTTTCAGGCACATGGCAAGAGCCTGGCTCGGCTCGAACCGGTTCTTTTTCAATTCTCCAAGCAGAAGTCCGGTGCGCAAAAAACGGATCCCCCTCATGTCCGAAAGCCCGTCCGGCATGTAGTAAAGCCGTTCGCCCCGAACCTCCAGGCGCCCCTCCTCCATTTCCCAGGAAATATCCCCGAAAAACGATGCCGCCGCTTCCGGTAATTTTTGTCCGGCTTTTCCACTTGGCTTAGGCGCGCCAAAGGACAAGGACTTTTCATACGCCTTTCCTTTTTGAAGCAGCGCCAGATAGTGTCCCTCTCCTCTCATCTTATGGGGGAAAATACGGACCGTCTTATTCAACTCCTCATCCGGAGGCTGTACTGCCTCTGATATTCCGGAACAAAATCCTTCATAGGGACGGATATTCTGTATCTCAAATTCGGGGTATTCTTTTCGCAGAACCTCGATAATCTGTTCATTCTCCCTGCTGTCAAAGGTACAGGTGGAATACAAGAGCATCCCGCCTGGCTTCAACATCCTTGCCGCCTGAAGAATGATACTCCTCTGGATATTGGAAAAATATTCAGGACCATGCTCGTTCCATGCCTTTACCATCTTCTTGTCTTTTCGGAACATTCCTTCTCCTGAGCAGGGTGCGTCAATCAAAATTTTATCAAAATATTCCGGAAAAAATGTCTCAAGCTTCCCTGGCTCCTCGCACAGTACCGCCATATTGCCAATCCCGAACACTTCTATATTCTTAAGCAGCCCCTTAGCCCTAGAGCTGCTGATATCGTTGGCAATCAGAAGCCCCTCCCCTTCAAGCCTTGCGCCAAGCTCGGTCGCCTTTCCTCCAGGCGCGGCACAGAGATCTAAGACCCTGTCGCCTGGCTCAATGGGCAGCCGGTTTGCAGGCGTCATGGCGCTTGGCTCTTGAAGGTAGTAAAGCCCTGCAAAATAGTAAGGGTGCTTTGCCGGCGATAAATGCTCACCGTCATAATAAAAACCATTCTCAATCCATGGAATCGGCGTAATCTCAAAGGGACAAATCTTTTGGAATTCCTCTGCGGAAATCTTATTGGTATTCACACGCAGCCCATAATATCTCGGCTCGCTGTAACATGCCAGATATGCCTCCAGCTCATCCCCCAACAGAGCGCGCATCTTTTCCTCAAATGTATATGGAAGATTCATGAAAACCTCCTATTTATGTAATTTGCTGCCCGTATAGTATAGCACATCCGGAAAGGAATCGTCTACTGGCTGAATTCATATTTTAATTTACGATTCTCCAAAAATCTTAGCACATGGTAGGGATTTACGCTGATCTCCTGCCCGTCCTTAACCGTATAGATTCCTACATGGAGGTGGACGGCGAACTGACCCCTAGTTCCCTCAGGTCCGTATCCGGAATCCCCCATATAGCCCAGAAGCTCTCCTGCCTTGATTTTCTGGCCTTCTGAGACATTTGCATAGGAGTCTAAATGAGCGTAGTAATAATAGATACCACTATCTGAGGTGATTCCGACCCGATATCCGCCTTTTTCCAGCCATCCCAGGTTCGTAATAACCCCGTTTGTCATGGATAAAACCGGATAAACCCCCCGTTTATCAACGTTTGCCATAATATCCGTACCCTCGTGCCCCCGTTTTCCCTTGTAATTTCTCTCTGCCATCCAGCCGTCTATATAGGATATTTTTAGGGACTTATCCACAATGGACTCTGGAATTGGATGATAATTCACGTCCTTTTCCACATTTTCGAGGAAAGTTTTGCACTCTCCTGATAACAACTCCCGATTTTCCCGCATGGAGTCCGAGAAAAAATCTCTCCTGAATTCCGCATCCTCCACCGTCTTCTGCTGGAGAGTGTTGTACTGCCCTCTCTCTTTTAGGTAATTGGAACCCAGAACGGAAAATAGTCCAAGAAGGAATATACAGACAAGCATGTTTCTAATTTTGTGATTACCCATAAAAAAGCCTTTTTTCTCACTATATGAAAAAAATTTGGAAAACTTTCCTTTCAGATGTGGAAAACAACGTGAATTATCGCTGATTTTTTGAGTGTATTGTGGATAAGTCATTAAAAAATGAAGGATAGATATTGCAGATATTTTTACATATATGGTATGTTAAGTACATATAAAAAAGAGAAAAACACAAAAATTCATGTTCTTCTCTCCTTAGGAAATATTATGCTTTTTAATTTTTCTGTTCTTCCAACTTTTTCAAGGCATCCTGAAGGGCGGACTTCATATCCTCCATTTCTTTTCTCAAACGCTTATTTTCTGCCATATTTTGCCGGTCCTTTTCCTTCCAACGCTTATTTTCTTCTTGTAGCTCATCAATCATGTATCGTACCGTATTCCTGTCCAGCTCGTACAATTCCTTTGAAAACATTCCCATCACCTGCTCAATATTCTGACAAATCTCATATATCTGTTGATACATTGGCTTGAAATCAGGATACGCCTCAATCAATGAAACGATATCCTCAGGCTTATCGCTGCATAAGAAAGTAAGCCATCCCTCAAGCCGGCTCCTGATACTTTTATTTTGATGGTTTTCCCTGAAAATGTCAAGTGCAACAAAGACGAATTCCTGTAAAAGATTCATCTCAAGCCCTGTATCAGATTTCTGCCGGAATCTATGGAGATATCGCTTTGGGAATTCATGAAACTTAGCTGCGCTTTTTTCAAACAGCACAATCGTATACACATTTGAAATCTTCCGGTAAGAAAAAGCCTTTTTTGTCATCTGACTCCGAACCTGCCGATACTGCCTTAACAGAAGATCCGCCGAATAACATGCACTCCTCTGCCCTGGAAATGCATACCCGACTTTTTGAAATTCTACATTCGCGATACTCCCATCCGTCAACTGCACCAGAAAATCCATGATCAGCAGAGAAGTCTCGTCCGAGATGCGCGTATTATCATTTGGAAGAACCTTTAACAGCTTTACTTTCTTCCCTAAAAACAGTGAAATCAATTCCTCAATCCGCATCGGATAGATTTCCGGATCTAACACCGCTTTCGCACAGAAGTCGTAAAGCATTTTCACTCCCTTTGCGCCTGTACAGAAGTCAAGGAATTCTTCCTGCTGCTTCTCCTCCCAACTGTTGAAAATTTTCTCCAAATCTTTGTTGTTATGTATCTCCTTTACCAGCTCTTTCCGACTCCAAAGCATCGGAAAATATTTCCGCAATACATTTGTCACATACGACTCCTCCTTTATAACAAACTTTTTCATAATCGGGTAAACTGCTTCACAATCGGAAGCCTTGACGCCTTTTCAGCTTAAGAATTTACAGGCTTGCAAGAACGCTGCCTATAAGATGAATCCAAAATCTAAAATCAACTTTCTTCTTATCTTTATACTATCACTTTTCGACAATTCTCTCAATTATATTTTATCGCTTTTTTTCGACAAAAAGAGCTACTAAAAATAGCTCTTTTCGTTGAAAACTTTCCCTGCAAATGTGGAAAATAGCGTGAATTATCACCTATTTTTTACAGTCATTGTGGATAAAGTCTCTATTGTATAAGAAGGCAATCCCCCAAATACCCCGCTTAAATACATCTTTTCAAGATTCTGTGCAACTCTGGGCTGTTCATCGGAAAAGCGGTGTATTCTTCCCCCTTCATCTCCTGCCCTCTCCACAGCAAAAATCTGATCCGGACGCAGCAGAGAATTAGACAGAAGGTTCGTTGAATGGGAGGTAAGAAAAAGCTGCGCGCCAGAACCCTTCTCCATCATATGCCTGACAAGGAGTTCCTCCACCCTGTTGTGCAGTCCGCCGCCAAACTGGTCAATCATCAACAGCCCTCCCCTCTCGGCAACTTGAAGAAAGCCAGGAAGAATATTGAGCAGAGTCCTGCACCCCGACGATTCCATGGAGGCAGGAATTAACGCCCCCCTTCCCTCCTGTTCAAAAAAGATTCCTTCACGATAGCGAATGAGATAATGAAACCCATATTTCTTTAAAAATTCGTTAATTTTTTCCGTTCCATGCGTTTCTATGTATTTTTCAGCGCTCAGGCTCTCGCCGCCAAAGGCAGAAATCCTTCTGGAATAGGTGTCTATATAGACCGAATTTTTCAGCTCGTCAAACCATCTTGTAAGAAGCTCATTGCCGGAAAATTCCTGCTTCAGAAAAATCTGCCTTAAAAACAACTCTGAGTCCTCCGTGTCCCGCAGAACCGTTTCCTTCCCCATAATCCACTTACTTTTTCCACCCAAACGTTCGAGCACAGCCCGGCTATCCGCCAGCAGTTTCTCCTCCACAAAAGAATTGCCGGAAAATGCGAAGGAATAAGAAATCTCATGGCCGTCAAGCTCAAATTCATATACAAGACGGCTGACCTTCTCCTCTGAAAAAATGCATTGATAAGGAGTTAAATCGCAAGAATTTTCTCTAAATAACAGCTCTGGCAGCAATCTCACAGCTTGAAGAATTGTTGTCTTGCCGGAGGCATGCTCTCCCACGAACAGCGCGCCCTTCAATATTTTTCCGTCTGTATTTTGTTCCAGAAACTTATAATTCGTTTTTCTGAAATCCAGAGCTATTTCATTTTTAAAACATTTAAAGTTGTTCATTATTACTTTTTTCAACATGGCACACTACTGCCCCCTTTACATACTCTGCATATTAGAGAAAATTTTTTACGATATAATATATGTATTGCGTAAATAAAATAAAGAACTTTTAATCTCTACTTGTAAATAATTTCCATATTTATTATAGCAAATATGGAAATTATTTACAATAAAAATCCGCAGAAGCTATGCAACTTCTGCGGATTGAAACCAAACTAACTATTTACAATTCTTCAAAACCGTCGTCAGATACTCCCAAGACCTCTTTGTGGAGGCAAGATCGAGAGCTTCATTCACTGAATGTACATCCAGAAGGTTTGGACCAAAGGATACACAATCCAGATCAGGACGTTTCCCAAGGAACAGGCCACACTCCAGGCCGGCATGGATGGCCGACACAACAGGCTCATTTCCGTATAGCTCTTTGTATGTATCCACCATAATCTGGCGAAGCTTAGAGTTCGGGTCATACTGCCATGCCGGATACTCTCCAGTCACTCTCCCCTCTCCGCCTGTCAGCTTTGTACATACCTCAAGCTGCTCTTTCAACTGATGCTTTCTGGTTTCCACAGAGCTTCGGATCTGGAAAAGGGTTCTGACACAATCCTCTCTTGTCTCTACCACGCCTATATTCAGAGAAGTCTCTACCACGCCCTCAAGCTTGCGGCTGTATTCCTGTAATCCGTTAGGACAAAGCTCAAGATATGCGATGACATTTGCCGTGGAGGCAGCGTCAAACACTTCACAGTCTGTTACCTCAGAAACCTTGGTATCCACCTTAAGTCCTGGTTCTTCGCCCATGAATTCGTTATTCCAGATCTTCTCCATCTCCTCGGCTTTTGCAAGGACAACCGACTGGGCATCCTTTGCAACTAAAAATTCAGCCGTTGTATCAAGGGTAATCACATTGTCCTTGGTGCCGCCGTTTACACTGACAAGATGAAGGTCAACTTCTTTTGACAGACGGTAAAGAAACCGCCCTACCATCTTGTTTGAATTCCCCCGCTGTTTATGAATCTCTGCGCCGGAATGGCCGCCCAGTAATCCATGAAGCCGGAAGGTTACAAGACTTCCGTTCTTCTTCTCCTTATGTACCGGAAGAATCGACTCATACTGGATTCCGCCTGCACATCCGGTTGTCAGAATACCCTCCTCCTCTGAGTCAATATTAATCAGCTTCCTTCCTTTAAGCTGAGTCAGATCGATAGCATGGGCGCCTCCCATACCGTCCTCCTCATCCACCGTAAAGAGAGCCTCAATGGGAGGGTGTGGGATATCCTTGCTGTCTAAGACTGCCATCGCCATCGCCACAGCGATTCCGTTATCGCTTCCAAGAGTCGTATTCTTTGCCCTGAGATATCCGTTCTCAATGTAGAGGTCTAATCCGTCCGTCTTGAAATCATGGTCAGAATCCGCCGTCTTCTCGCATACCATATCAAGATGCCCCTGTAAGATTACCGGCTCGCTGTCCTCATAACCGGGGGTTCCAGGCTTTTTGATGATCACGTTGTTAGCCTCATCCTGGATTACCGAAAGCCCCCTCTCCTTTGCAAACGCGACACAGTAATCGCTGATACGCTTGGTGTCAAAGGTTCCACGGGGAATCTGACAAATCTCCTCAAAAAACCGGAACACTTTTTGGGGCTCTAAATTTTCTAATACTGCCATTTGTTTTTCCTCTCTTTTCTAATAGTTATTTCTACTATCATTATGTTACATCCTTCATAAAAAATCAACCAAATCCATAGAATTATTTTAAGAGAAATAAGTAGGAATTCTTATGAAACGATTACTAAGTATAATGTGCGTCATACTTTTCTTTACCGCTATGCTCGTTTTTCCTAAGGAAACATTCCAAGGGGCAAGCTCTGGCCTGCTGCTTTGGTTTCACACCGTCCTGCCCACGCTTCTGCCCTTTCTGATTATCACCAACCTTCTGATACATACCGGAGCCATCAATGTTGTCTCCCGAATTCTTGCGCCAATTCTTTGCAGGTTCTTTTCCGTGTCGCCCTACGGCGCTTTTGTGATCCTGATCGGTTTCCTGTGCGGCTGTCCCATGGGAAGCAAGGTAACCGCGGATCTGCTCAAAAAAGAGGCAATCTCTGAAAAAGAAGCGCGCTACCTGCTGTCTTTTTGCAACAATACAAGCCCCATGTTCATTGTGAGCTACATCTTATGGCAAAACCTGAAAATTCCTGCGTTGACCCTGCCCCTTCTTGCTTTACTTACTATGGCGCCAATCCTGTTAAGCTTCGGGTTCCGCCGTCTCTATCATGTTCCGGCGCATGTATTTTCCCACAGTACATTAACCCGAACCGCACATATTGAGAATAGCAGTATTTCTCTGGACGACTGTATTATGAACGGCTTTGAAACCATCACCCGAATCGGCGGATACATTATATTGTTCTCCATCCTGATATCCTTTGCAGGTCTCATTCCTGTGAAGCCGGCTGCCCTTACCTCCCTCCTCCTTCCGTCCCTGGAGATTACCACAGGTATTACCATGATATGCAACGCCCCTGTCTCCCCAGACGCTCAAATTATTAAGGCTCTTGCCCTTACCTCCTTCGGCGGATGGTGCGCCGCCGCCCAGACCCATGCTATGATAAAGGATACCTCCCTTGCGTTTCTCCCCTACATAGCAGAAAAACTGATTACCGCGTTGGTAACCAGTCTCCTAGTATGGTGCTTTCTCTTATTCAGCTAGGGTTATATCAAATCCTCCTCGTTCACGGTGAATTCCGGCTCTGGTTCTGCATTGCCGTACTCTGCCTCCAACGTTCTCGCGGACTGATCCGGAATCTCCAGCTCTGCCCGATTGTTGTGCACCATGTCATAACATTCCTGAAGGGAGTTCACAAGCCCGTCGTATTTGGTGGTATAGCTGTCAAGGGTATGACCGATGATACTCTCTGCATTGGCAAGCAGATCATCCGTATACTGCATTGCACCGATACGGATATCATTGGCGTCGCTGGTGGCGTTGTCCAGAATCTCCTGAGCCTGCTCTGTCGCCGCAGTTACAATCTCATTGGCCTGGGCGTAAGCCTGCTGCATAATCTCATGCTCGCTGACCAGCTCGCTGGTGTGAATCTGCGCCTCCTCAATCATACTGTCTGCCTTGGCCTGGGCGTCCGCTAAAATGGCGTCCTTATTGGCGATAATCTTCTGGTAACGCTTAATCTCATCCGGCGTCTTCATCCGAAGCTCACGGAGAAGCTCGTCCATCTGGTCTTTATTCACGATAATCTTAGAAGTAGACAAAGGCTGAAACTTACAACTGTCAATATACTCCTCGATCTCCTCGATAATCTGTTCAATACGGCTGCTCATTAATCTACACTCTCCTTTTTCTTCATCTTCTCTGTAATCCTGTCCGCAACTGGCACTGGTACAAACTGAGAAATATCTCCCCCGAAAGCTGCCACTTCCTTCACCGTCGTAGAACTCAAGTAAGAATACTCCAAACTGGTGGTCAGAAACGCTGTCTCCAACTCCGGCGCCATCTTGTGATTGGTCTGTGCCATCTGCAGTTCGTATTCAAAATCCGTAATCGCCCTCAGTCCGCGAATCACCATACCGGCATCCACCCTGCGGGCAAAGTCTACCAGCAATCCCCCAAACGGGATGATCCTGATATTCGGTATATCGCTCGTTACTTCCTCTAACATTCTAACACGTTCTTCCACGGAAAACAACGGAGTTTTTGCTTTATTGTTCAAGACTCCCACAATTAATTCGTCCACAAGCCTTGACGACCTGCGTATGATATCCATATGGCCAAACGTGACAGGGTCAAAACTCCCCGGATAAATTGCTCTTAACATATCCCTTTCCTCCCTGCCGGCTCAAAAAATACATGCTTGTTGGTCTTGTATACCTTGTTCTTGATTATGGTAAATCCCAACTCCTGCGCATAAGAAAAATCAGTATCCTTTGCCGCCTCTGCGATAATCACGCCCTCCGGCGCCAAAAGCCCTGAACCGGAAAGATAGGTCAGTACGCGCTTTTCCAACTCCTGTCCGTAAGGAGGATCCATGAAGATATAGTCGAACTGCTTCTCCCCCTCAAGCTTATAGAGGGCTGTCATGACATCCATAGACATGGTCATTCCCTTTCTCTCCAGGTGAGTATGGGAAAGATTCTCCTTCACATACTGCATTGCCTTTGGATTCTTCTCCACGAACACAGCCTCCATAGCGCCCCTGCTCAATGCCTCAATCCCGATACCGCCGCTTCCTGCAAACAAATCCAGAAAGACGCAGTCATACAGATATGGCGACAGCATGTTAAACAAGGTCTCCTTAATGCGGTCTGTGGTGGGACGCGTCTCGATCCCATCCAATGTCTTCAGTTGTAACCTTCTTGCGCTACCTGCGATTACTCTCATATAAAAACCCCTTATATTCCGTTAAACTGTAACTATTATAGGTTTCTGCCGTCAATCTGTCAACCACCTTGCTGTATAACTGCCTACTTCCTAAAGGTTCCCAGACGGCGGTACCGGTTCAGGCATGCATAAATCTCCTGCTTCCTGGGCATTGCCAGGTTTCCCGGAAGATAACTGCCGTCGCATACCGCGCTAAGCCCCTGTAAGTCGAGCTTTTTGTATAACTCCTCGATGGTCTGTAAAAGGGTGCGTTTTCCGTCGAATACATTTTCCTCCAGATGCTTTACAACATTTCCAAGGGAAGTAAGCTGCTCGCTGTCCATCAACTGCTCTACATACCTTAAGTCAATATTTTCATGGTTCAGGGTCACGCCGTCCCTCCCCATCGTCTTAATCTTGATCCGCCCCTTGCTTTTTAGCCCAGGATAACTGCGGATCTTCCGGTCAAAGTTGGGCTTTTTCGGTCCCTCCTTCGGAAGCGTAAGCTGCGGATAATCCTTTGCCGCCGTCTTTGCCGCCTCTGTAATCTCCTTTGGCACATACCTGTCCATCTGCACAATGGAATCCGCCACCTGAAAATAAGCCCCAGAGCTTCCCGCCACGATTACGGTGGAAATCCCGAACTCCTCATAGAGCGCCCTTACCCTCTCGATAAAGGGAGTGATTGGCTCCATATCCCGATGGATCACCCGCTGCATCAGTTCATCACGCACCATAAAATTCGTCGCGCTGGTATCCTCGTCAATCAGAAATACTTTTGCGCCTGCCTCCATGCTCTCCACCACGTTTGCCGCCTGGGAGGTGCTTCCGCTGGCATCCTCCGTGTCAAACGCCACGGTATCCTTGCCGTTTGGCAGATCATTGATGAACATGGAAATATCCGTGTGCCTGATACTCCTTCCATCCTCCGCCCGAATCTTCATGGCTGTGGCGTCCGTCACCACATACTCCCTTCCGTCTCCGGCAATGTGAGGATACACCCCTGTCTCCAATGCTTTCAGCAGGGTGGATTTGCCGTGGTAGCCGCCGCCCACAATCAGGGTCACGCCCTTTTTAATCCCCATGCCGCTGATCCTGCCCCGAAAGGGAAGCTCCATGGTCACCTCCAGGGATTTAGGCGACGCAAACGGAACCGCCCCCTTCATAGGGCGCTGTGAAACCCCAGATTCTCTTGGAAGTACAGAGCCATTTGCAACGAAAGCAACTAATCCCTTCGGCTCTAACTGGCTGCGGATAGCCTCCTGGTCCTCGGATAATTCCATGACCCTTCGCACCTTCTCCTTGTCAAGCCTTCCATAGTACAAAGCCCTCTCCACACAGGAGGGAAGAAAATCATATAGAATCTTCTTAAGCTCACGGGCATTGATGGTACGCCCGTTTGCCGGAAAACCAACCTCGAACCGTACCGTCACGTCGCCGCTTGAAGGGTTAATCTCACACGCCGTTCTCTCCAGAATCTCCTGCGAGCACCTGGTTACGCCGATAATCCCACTCTTTCCAGAGCCTTTTGCCTGAAAGGAATACTTTTGAATCTGTTCATGAAAATTGCGGATCAGCATATCCTGCAGGGCAATCCTCTTATGCTTCTTGTCATACAACTCCTTCTCAAAGCCTGCCGCCCGTCCCAAAACCCTCACGCTTAACTTGGAAGGAGCTGCAAAGGGGTCTCCTTGTACATGGTCTATGGATAACACATATCTCTGGAACTGATAGACCCCCTTTGTGTCCTTATATGCCGGATATCCCCTGTGGTCAATCCGGTCTAATAATTGTCTCAAATCTTCTGCTGTCTTCATTTTATCTCCTTAAATGTTTATATTTTACCGCTAATAGGCAATGGCTTCCTCCCTTGACATCCAGAAGTGAATCCCTGTGGTGGAGTCCATCCATCGGTCCTCGTTAAAATCCAGAACCTCCACCCATTCGCCCTTACGGTAGACGAAATTCTCGTCCACCAAAGACCATGCCTCGTCAAACTCCTCTGTGGAATCAAAACTCTTGATGGTGAGCACCTTGGCCTTGCTGCACCGGCAGGACGGACGCGTAGCCGACGTCCGCTTCGCATCGGCAGGAATCAAAAGCTGCACCAGCCGGTCATTGACACATTTCTTATAGCCAAGGATGGCCCCGTTTTCCGGACAGTGCATCCGAAACCACTGGGTTTTTTCATCGGAAATAATCCCGTCAAGCCTGGCATACTCAAGCACCGCGCCAAAAAGATTCGCCCCTCTGATGTCGCAATCCCTCATATCGCAGTATCTAAGGGAGGCTGTCGTCATATCCGCGTTCCGGAAAACAGCCCTTTTCATAGAACAGCCGTCCAGAAGCACATTTTCAATCACAGCCCCGCTAAAATCCGCGCCGTCAAGCCTTACATTCTGAAATGAACTGAGGGTAAAATCAATCCCCGAAAGCTTAAATCCGCAAAGATCCATATCCGCAAAGGAAACCTCCCGAAGGGAAATATCTCTGTGATGACTCTGCTTTGCTAAAATATCTTCTAATTGTTCCTTTGATATCTTCGTCAATGCCATACTCCTTTACTGTCTATAACGCCACAATCCTCGCCCTGTGATGGATTGCCGGAAGGAACTTATTCAAAAGGTCTTTGGTCTTAAACTTTAAATGACTGGTATTAATCCCAGGATTACATCCGAACCACTCTGCCTCTGCCACTTCTTTATCTACAATCACCTGCACATAGTCGTCCTCATCCATCAGAAGCCCCGCCACGCTGGCAGAGCCCGGCGTGGTTCCCAGATGCTCCATCATCTTCTCCGGCGGTGCGAAGGACATATGGGAAACCCCTAGCTTCTTGCTGAAAGCGGCTGTGTCGAAAGCCTTGTTTGCAGGCATAACTAACAGGAAGAAGGTGGTCTTCTTCTGGTTGCACAGGAATACATTCTTGCGTATCTCTGTCCCTATTGCTACGTCGATGGCTGCGCACTCCTCCATGGACGCCGCAGGGTCATTGTCCACCTGTTCATAGGGTATCTTTAATTTATCCAATGTGTCATACATCTTTCTTTCCAATGGCATCCTCTCGTTTGTGGGTGCCGTTGTCCTGATTTCGCTGATATACATACTTCTTTTCCTCCATCTGCGGGCCAAGCCCAACCTTTATGATTCCCTAACATTATAGCGAAACATTTGCAAGCTGTAAATAAATAACGTTAAGAACCTGTTAAAAACCTATAATTCCGTTGCGGTTCTTTCAGAAATCATGTTAAAGTAAATGTATCTGACAAACATATTTCTTTTAGAAAGGATAACTCATTTCATGGAATTCTACCAGACAAAACTCGCTGAAAAATTAGAAGAAGCATTGAAAGCCGTGCTGCCTATTATCGGGCTGGTGCTGCTTTTAAGTTTTACCATTGCGCCGGTTCCCCCAAGTATTTTGCTTTTGTTTTTGTTTGGAGCCGTACTCCTTGTCATAGGCATGATGCTTTTTACCCTTGGGGCAGAGCTTGCCATGACGCCCATGGGAGAAAAGGTGGGCACTAAGATGGCGAATTCCAGAAGATTATGGATTGTTTTCTTTCTGTGCTTTTTCCTGGGCTTTGTAATCACCATCTCAGAGCCGGACCTTCAGGTATTGGCAGAGCAGGTTCCCTCAATCCCTAATATGGTCTTAATCCTGGCAGTCGCCTTTGGCGTCGGATTTTTTCTGGTTGTGGCCATGATGCGTATGCTCTTTTCCCGTTCCCTGCCCTCCCTGCTTATTCTGTGTTATATCATTGTATTTATACTGGCCTTCTTCGTACCAAAGGATTTCCTGGCAGTCGCCTTTGACTCCGGAGGGGTCACCACAGGGCCTATGACGGTTCCCTTCATCATGTCCATGGGTGTGGGCTTCGCCGCAGTACGAAGCGATAAACACGCGGAGGACGACAGCTTCGGGCTGGTTGCCCTCTGCTCGATTGGCCCGATTCTGGCCGTGCTGCTGCTTGGACTTATATATCATACAGGCGACGCCAGTTATACTCCTGCCCTCCTTCCTGAACTTCAGGATTCTGTGGAGTTAGGGCAGCACTTTATCAGAGGGTTTCCGGAATACATGAAGGAAATCCTGGTATCCCTGCTTCCGATTGCCGTATTTTTCGCAGTTTTCCAGGTTGTCTCCCTAAAACTTAAGAAAAAGACGATTCTGAAAATCATCATCGGAGTCGCCTATACTTATATCGGGCTCGTTCTGTTTCTTACGGGAGTGAACGTAGGATTTATGCCTGCCGGAAACCATCTTGGACAGACCATCGCCGCACTTCCCTATCGATGGGTCCTGGTTCCCATCGGAATGATTATCGGCTATTTTATCGTAAAAGCCGAGCCTGCCGTCTATGTACTTATGGATCAGGTGGAGGAAATCACCTCCGGCGCTATTTCCGGCAATTCCATGGGAGTGAGCCTGTCTCTGGGCGTTGCGGTTTCCATCGGCCTTGCCATGACGCGGGTGCTTACCGGTATCTCCATCTTCTGGTTCATTCTTCCGGGATACGTAATCGCAATCTGCCTGTCCTTCTTTGTGCCGAAGATTTTTACCGCCATTGCATTCGACTCCGGCGGGGTTGCCTCCGGACCTATGACCGCAACCTTTCTCCTGCCCTTTGCCATGGGCGCCTGCCAGGCAGTCGGGGGAAATATTGTAGAGGATGCCTTCGGGATTGTTGCCATGGTTGCCATGACTCCCCTGATTGCAATCCAGCTTCAGGGCGCTGTCTATAAATTCCGCGCCGGAAAAGGCGAAATTACCGTACCGGAAGCAACATCCTATCTTGATATCCTGGCAGATGATGATATTATAGAGTTATAGGAGGATATTTATTTTATGAATTCAGTCTATATGCTCAGCATTATAACCAACAGAGGTATGCGTGAAAAATTTATACAGTTTTTCAAGCTGCACAATATCCATGTGACTCTGACCGTACTTGGGGAAGGGACCGCCAACAGCGCCATCCTCGATTACCTTGGAATGGAGGCTACCCAGAAGACCCTCTACTTTGCTTTCGTTACCTGGGATACCTGGAAGCTGCTGAAAAAAGACCTGTACGCCCAGGTTAAGATTGACGTCCCAGGCAGGGGGATTGCATTTCTCATTCCCTTAAGCAGTATCGGCGGCAAGAAACGGCTTCAATACATTACGGTGGGCCAGGAACTTTCGATTGAGGAGGAAAGCACGTTGCAGAACACAGATTATGAATTATTAATCACCATTGCTAATTCAGGATATATCGAGACAATCATGGATGCCGCAAGAAGCGCAGACGCGCCGGGCGGCACCGTCATCCACGCAAAGGGAACCGGTGCGGAGCATGCGAAACGCTTCCTTGGGATTTCTCTTGCGGAGGAAAAAGAGATGATCTTTATCGTGGTGCGCAAACAGCAGAAAAATGGAATTATGAAGGCAATCATGGACCAGGCAGGAATAAAAAGCCCTGCGGGCGGAATCATCTTCTCCCTTCCTGTCACAAGCACGGCAGGGCTTCGGATGTTGGAGGAGGACGTATAAAAGGAGAATTTTCATGAAATATATATTGGCATCAGCTTCGCCGAGAAGAAAAGAACTGTTGACACAGGCGGGATTTGAATTTGAGGTAATCCCTTCCTCTATTGAGGAAAAAATCACGAAAACCACGCCTTCAGAGATTGTGATGGAGTTGGCGGCTCAGAAGGCGATGGATGTATTCTGTCATCATGGAGGCGAGGACTGTGTGGTAATCGGCGCAGATACCATTGTGGTTTACCGAGACGAGATTCTGGGAAAGCCTGCTGACAAGGGGGAAGCCTACGATATACTGTCCATGCTTTCTGACCGCACCCATCAGGTTTACACGGGCGTATCCCTGGTTATTTTAAGGAACGGGCAGGTTCATACCAGGACCTTCTTTGAAGCAACAGACGTCACCTTCTGCCCTGTCAGCAAAGAGGATCTCCACGCCTATGTAGAGACAGGCGACCCCTTGGATAAGGCGGGCGCCTATGGAATACAGGGCGCGTTTGCAGTTCATGTGAAATGTATTAACGGGGACTACAACAATGTGGTGGGACTTCCGGTCTGCCGGCTCTATCAAGAGCTGCTGGCAGAATATCCATCCCCTTTGTCTGAGCCATAACAATAACGGTTTTTTATGTCTTTTAGAGCCTTTGCATGTTTGCAGGGGCTTTTCCATTCTTTTGCAATCTGCCGCCTTAAATCTGTGTCAAACAATTTGGGTGGTTCAACATCCAGCCGCTGATGTACTTTGTCGTTCCTGGAGGCATAGTTGAAGGATTCTGTATCCATAATCTGCCTCTGGACGTCCTGCCATGCCTTTTCTCCTTGTGTCAGATACTTCTGGCGGTAATAGCCGATATCGCTGATGATTCTTCCGTTTGCTTCCTCCTCAAGAACATTCCACTGGCTTACAAAATTCCCTTCCCTGTCAATGATAAATTCCGAATGAAAATCCGGTGTCAGCCGCTTTTTATTCTCCTGCCCCTTCTGGTATCTCCGATAGCTTGAAGCACACGGATACTTGTTGTGAAGCCTTGCAGGCTCTCGAAGCAGCTTTTTTCCGTTAAGTCCGCCCGATGCTGAGAGAGCATTGACATAAGCCTCCAATGCGCTTTCGTCCGTCATTTTGTCTTTCTTAAAATATTTCCTGATATATGCAATATTGTGGCGGTCAATATACATTCGGAACTGATGAAGCATCCGCGCCTGCATTTCACTGAGGCTGCCAAACCCTGTCTCTCCATAGGTTTTCTCCATATAAGAGGCAATACTTCGGAAAAATTTTCCGTGTGGCGGTATCTTTTCACCCACACGGAAGCCATTTTTCAGTTGAAGCATACCGTTTTCATCCAGATAACCGCCCATTTTATGAATTAATTCCAGAATGTAATCAGGTTCCTCATGCTCAGACATTTGCCGTAGTCTCCTTTTTTGCAATCCATTTCATATCATATATATAGGATATTCAGCAGATGAAGTCCCAGTTCTTGTATTATCTCTAAAAATTACTACTGATTTGTGCACATTTTATTTGGACATAATATCAAAGAATTTTGCAAGGTATAGAGGTTCTTTTTAGTACTACTATAAAGTCCATAAAAAATGGCCCTGACCACTAAATTCTGTGTTTCAAAGCCATAACCTCGTATTCATTCGTCGGCAGAAGGTTCTGTTCCATCTGCAAAAAGTATTGAAGGATCTATCTCGATATCCTCTCTCACTCTGAGTAATTCTGTCAAATCGTGCTGACGCCCTATATTCGTAACATCAATCTTGTTGATACAAATTCCAATCCAGGGAAAACATAGGCTTAACTCATCCATCAAATCGTATATATCTGCTGTACTAAGCCTCATATCTGAAATGTAGCCTGAGCCTTGCCGGTGTGAAAAATTATGTCGTTTAAAAAATCTCCGCAGATCATCATAAGCCTGACGGTAGTTAGCCCCTTGATAATGTTCCTTTAACTGGTGTGTATCCAAATCAAAATTCAGCGCCTTAAAATACTTTTTCTCCAAATACTAAACCCCCATAGCCTGCTTTTGCCTGTAATGGTTCAGCAAATCTTCCTCATTAAAATCATCCGGATTGTCGGTATCTTCACTGTCATATAAAAGCCAGACTGCAACATTATCCATAAACCAAGCCTGTCTTTTCAAGGTATTCACAATTTTTCCGAATCGTCCGTAATCTTTCACATGCCCGTTATCATAGTATATCAGTGAACCGGAGGCATCCTCCATACGTGGAAATCCCATTTTGAAAAAGATATTGTCAATTGTTTTATATATTCCATCCAGACGATATTTCTTTTCAATATTGATTTTATCATTATTCATGCGGATAACCATTTTCAGCATTGTAAAAACCTCCTCTGTGATTATTATACCATCCAATATGTATTTCTACAATTAATAATTTCAAATATGTAATTCATATACATACTCCGTTCTTTCTTCCTCTGAGCCTCTGTTCTTCCTCCCTCCAGACGCCCCCGTCCGAGACATCCCTAGCTTTTCCATAATCTTATACGAGGCGATATTTTCCGAATCACAGTGGGCAATAAAGTGATGGACGTTTAACTCCTTTTTCGCATATTGAAGCAATGCCGACGCAGCCTCATAAGTAATCCCCTGTCTCCAGTATCTCTTATTGATAATCCACCCCAGTTCGCCGGAGGCATCCTCATTCAGATAGATGCTTACTGCCCCTATGTGCTGCTTCTCATAGAGAATAGCAAACTCATAAAACGACGGCTTGTCCTTGGCCCACTCAAGCTGCGCATTCTGAACAAACTCTTTCGTTTCTTCTATGGTTTCATTGGGTAAACAGAGCATATACTCTGTGTTTTCCGGATCAGAGGCATACTCGTGCACTGTCTCTAAATATTTCATTCCTAAAGGCGTAAGCGTCAGCCTTTCTGTATGTATCGTTTGCATATTGTCATTTCCTTTCATATTGTTTCGGGTTATTCTTCATGCAGATCATTTTCATCTCAGGCGTACCGATATCGTCTGCAATTACCTTACACTTTGTCATGAGAAGGAAAAATATATTCTTCTTCTCATCACTTAAACATTCATAATTTGCCTGCCCCTTTGCAACCACAATATCAGCCTTCTGATAAATCTCCTGAAATTCTTCTGAAGTCCGATGCAGTACCGTACCTAATGAGGAATCGCCGTTATTGATAATCGTTGCGTAGGTATCCATTCCCACCATATAGGCATCCTCCTCCACGGAATCATTTACAACGGCCTCGCCCCGTGTTGCAAAGAATACATGGCACTGTGGGCCGATCTCCTTAATTTTTTTGATTAAGAGCTTATCAAGACAGATTTCCCCGCAATTATCTCCAAGATAGAGCAACGTCTGCGCCTCACGGATTTCCTGGCTCAAAACCGCAGAATCGTCCAATTCCAGCGGTTCCTCCCTTAGTCTGTCAAAACTGGTCTGGATATCTGTATACGACAGCTCATGGATAGGGTTAAAATCTATTATATTTCCAATAATCGCGTATTTGATGCTTTCCACAAAAGGGTTCTCCCCTTCATTGATTTCTCTCTCTAGCCTGGGAAGCTTGGCTAAAAACATCCTGTTATATTCCGCCCGTGTCTCTTTATAGGGATCCTCGCAGCCGGTTTCCTTTTTTAACAGGGAAAAAATCTCCCCTATTAATTCCGGAGTGGAGGAGCCCTTAAAATCTATGGTGCTCAGGTAAGCAAACACGCTTCGGAGTAAGTCGTCCTTCTCTTTTAACCCAACCATATCAGCCACCTTGATTGCCTGATTCACAATGCAGGGAATACATTTTTCCTTTATTCTCATTATCGCACCTTCTCTACTCAAACCATTTTCCTGCTCATAAATCTAAAAATAGAGTGTCCATTGACACTCTATCCATTGCACATAATTAATTATATTTGCGTTTTCTAGCAGCTTCAGACTTCTTCTTACGTCTTACGCTTGGCTTCTCGTAATGTTCTCTCTTACGAATCTCCTGCTGAATACCAGCCTTCGCACAGTTTCTTTTGAATCTGCGTAAAGCGCTATCTAACGTCTCGTTTTCTTTAACGATTACATTTGACATACTCTCACACCTAACCTCCCCTCCAGTCCATATTGTGCAATATACGACTGATCGGGTATTTTTCTTGCACTACATAAGATTATAACACATATTTCCATAACGTCAATATTTTTTCTCGAATATCTTTATTATTTTAACTGATCTTCAAGCGCCTGGGCTGCTTTTTTCAGGGCGTCGTTGATTCCCTCCGGCTTCTTTCCTCCTGCCTGGGCCATATTGGGGCGTCCGCCGCCTCCGCCGCCCACTAAAGCTGCCGCCGCCTTTATCAGATTGCCTGCGTGTGCCCCGCGGTCCATAGCCTCCTTTGTGGCCATAGCCATGAGGTTTACCCTGCCCTCTGATGCCGCGGCCAGCACGATTACGCCCTCGCCAAGTTTTTCCTTCAACTGGTCGCCAAGCCCTCGAAGTCCGTTCATGTCAACGCCCTCCACCTTGGCGGCAAGAAGCTTCACACCTTTTACGTCCGTCACCTGGCTTAGAATATCCTTTGCCGCATCCTTGGCAAGCCTGCTCTTTAAGCTCTCAAGCTCGCTGTGCAGAGCCTTATTCTCACCAAGCAGATGGGTAATCTTCTCTGCCATGTTATCCGGCGTCGCCTTTATAAGTTTTGCCGCCTCGAAAAACTTCTTTTCCAGCTCATGGTAATAATCCATCAGGCCCTTGGCTGTAAGCGCCTCAATCCTTCGCACGCCGGCTGCAACTCCCGTCTCTGACAGAATCTTAAAGGCAGTAATCGCGCCCGTATTTTCTACGTGTGTGCCGCCGCAGAACTCAATCGAGAAATCTCCCATGCTGACAACCCGCACGATATCTCCATATTTTTCGCCAAACAGAGCCGCCGCCCCTGTCTTTCTCGCTTCTTCGATGGGCATATTTTCAGCCTTTACAGCCAGAGACTTACGAATCTGTTCATTAACGATCTCCTCCACTCGTGTTAATTCCTCTAAAGTCAGGGCAGAAAAATGGGTAAAGTCAAAACGGAGCCTGTCCGCATTTACCGAAGAACCTGCCTGCTCTACATGATTTCCCAGAACCATTCTAAGAGCCTTGTGGAGAAGATGGGTGGCGCTGTGGTTATTGGCGCAGAGCGCGCGGTTCTCGGTGTCCACCTTGAGGGTCACGGTATCACCCGTCTTAATCATGCCTCTTGTCACATGGCCGATATGCCCGAATTTGCCGCCTAAGAGCTTCACAACATCCTCAACCTTAAATTCTCCGTCCGCAGTCGTAATCGTCCCTCTATCGGCCTCCTGGCCGCCGCTGGTGGCATAGAAAGGCGTCTGCTCTACGAAAATCGTCCCTCTCTCACCGTCCGAGAGTGCGTCGGCAATTTCTGTATCCGTCGTAAGAACGGTCACTTTAGAATCACAGAAAAGCTTGTCATAACCCACAAACTCTGTGGTAATGCCTGGGTCAATGGACTCGTAGACCGTCACGTCTGCACCCATGTAATTGGTGACCTCTCTTGCCTCCCTTGCAGTTTTTCTCTGGACCTCCATGGCCTTCTGAAATCCCTCCTCGTCCACAGAAAGCCCTTTTTCCTCCAGTATCTCGCGGGTCAGGTCAAGGGGAAATCCATAGGTATCATAGAGCTTAAAGGCGCTTTGGCCATTAAGGGTCTTAACTCCTTTAGAGGCCATCTCCTTCTCCATCTCAGCCAGGATGGACAAGCCCTGGTCAATGGTCTTGTTAAACTGTTCTTCTTCCTTTGCGATCACTTTAAAGATAAACTCTTTCTTCTCCTCCAACTCCGGATATCCGTCCTTCGAGCCTTCAATCACCGTCTCGGCCAGCTTCACAAGGAACTCGCCCTGAATATTCAGGATTCTCCCGTGACGGCAGGCACGGCGCAAAAGGCGGCGCAGCACATAGCCTCTGCCTTCATTAGAGGGCATGATTCCGTCCGAAATCATGAAGGTTACGGAACGGATATGGTCAGTGATGACGCGGATAGATACATCCGTGTCGGCATCCTTGCCATAGACCGCGCCCGCAAGGTCACAGACATGGGTTCTCAGCGCCTTGATGGTATCAACGTCAAACATGGAATCAACATCCTGCACAATGCAGGCCAGGCGTTCAAGGCCCATGCCGGTATCAATGTTCTTCTGCTCAAGCTCTGTATAATGATTGTTGCCGTCATTGTCAAACTGGGTAAATACATTGTTCCAGATCTCCATATAGCGGTCACAGTCACAGCCCACCGTACAGTCTGCCCTGCCGCAGCCATATGCCTCCCCGCGGTCATAGTACACCTCTGAGCACGGTCCGCAGGGACCCGCGCCATGCTCCCAGAAATTGTCCTCTTTTCCGAAACGGAAGATTCTCTCCGGCGCTATCCCGATCTCCTTATTCCAGATCTCCCACGCCTCATCATCCTCCAGATATACAGACGGGTACAGCCTGTCAGGGTCAAGTCCCACAACCTCTGTCAAAAATTCCCATGTCCAGTGGATGGCTTCTCTCTTAAAATAATCTCCAAAGGAGAAATTACCTAGCATCTCAAAAAATGTACCATGCCGCGCCGTCTTCCCCACATTCTCAATATCCCCTGTGCGGATACACTTCTGGCAGGTGGCAACCCGCCTCCTGGGCGGAATCTCCTGTCCTGTAAAATAAGGCTTCAGCGGCGCCATCCCCGAATTAATGAGCAACAGGCTCTTATCGTTGTGCGGCACCAGCGAAAAACTTTTCATTTTTAAATGCTCCTTGCTCTCAAAAAAATCAAGAAACATCTTTCGCAATTCATTTACTCCGTATTTCTGCATGATATCCTCCTGTTTTTTATTCTGGCCAGTACACCAGACTCTAAGAAATAATTATAAAGAGAAGCAGGCGGTTTGTCAATGTTCCACCTGCTTCTCTTTTATGGCTGCATTGCTTTCTCAAAAGCTTCTAACAACATCTCTCGTTCCAGCGGCTTGTACACGAATGCTTTCACACCGATATTATCCGCTTCGTTAATCGTATCATCGTATGCCAGTGAAGATACCATCACAATTCTGGCAAAGGGATAGTCCTTCAAAATTGCTTCAGCCGTCTCCAGGCCGTCTATTCCGGGCATAATAATATCCATCGTTACCAGGTCTGGCTCTACCTCGCCATACCTGTCGATTGCCTCCTCTCCATCCCGACAGTAAGCTACAATCTCATAATCTGTGCCCGCCAGTAGCTTCTGCATCTGCATTTCAATTACTCGGGAATCATCCACCACCATGAGTCGCTTTCCCATAAGATGCCTCCTTCTTAAAGCTTATTATCATGTTCCATATTATGTTGCGGAAAGAAAACGCCTACTTTTCTTCCGGCTCAAGACAGGTAAGCTCTGCATTCTCGTTCCCGTCGCTGGTGTACACAAGCTCAAAATGCTCGCCGCACCCTTCAGGAACATAACGTCCCTGGTGAAACGACGGTATCCCAAAGCGGGATGCCACCTTCGTTACCTGATAAAGCCGCGCTGCAATCTGTCCGCACAACATATTAAAATACTCTTTTGAAAAATCCTCCACATCCTGATGTGTGATTTCTTCTTCCTGCATCATATACTTTGTCAACCGGGCAAACAGGGACGCCTCCGCACACATTGAAACACTTGTGCGGAGTCCCCGTTCAAAAGTCGCATATACTGTATACATCTCACCCGTTGGCTTGACATTGCCCTGCTTAAGCGATATTCCGGCTGCCTGCTGCGTCACACCGCGGGTAATCTGATCAAAAATCTCTTTCAATCCCTCCTGGGGTACTACAGTATCCAAGTAAATCCCCCTTTCGTATAGTACAGGAGCTACAATAAACAAATCTCTCCGCCCACCAGTCTTGCATCTACCATACTGGTCTCCTTCGCCAACGGCATCGTCAGATCACCGATGGTAAGCACCATTCCCGGATAGGCGATGCTGCATTTCAGCCTGCATCCGCCCTGTTCCTCCAGTTTTGCCTTAAGCTTCTTAAGTTCCTTGTCAAACTGGGCAAGCTTCATCCGGCCAATAGACAAATCCAATCGAAGTTTACCCATACGCTGTGTCCTCGTTGGGCTGTCTGGCTGGCGTTCAAGCCTTTCAAGTTCAGCCTCCTGCTTTTTAATGTTCAGTAACAGGGTCTCCCTCTCGAAATCCGCAAAGGGCTGTCCCCCCAGAAAAATAGAAGTGACACTCTCTGATTTTGAGCCGACAACCTTTGCATCTACCCCTTGGGCTGCCCGAATCCGTCCGCCAATGATTGTGCCTCTCCCGCTGCGGACATTCACCTCACCGTCACAATATACGTCACAGTTCACAATACAGTCTGTCTGCAGGCTTCCCCGACAGTGTACGGTACAGTTCTCCATATACTTTGCGTAAACATCATGGTGCGCCCGAATCATCGCCCGCGAATCCCCCAGAATTCCCTTAGCAACAATCAAGTCGCCGCCTGCCTCAATCTCGGCAGCCTCCACCACGCCGTCAATGGTAACGTTACCGATTGTCCGGACTGAAAAGCCGCTGCCTACATCGCCATGAATATGTACGTCTCCTACAAAATTAATATTACCGGTAGAGAAATCTACGTTCCCGCCAATTTCCAATACTGACTTAACCAGGAAGCTGCGTCCGCTGAATTCTACGCGCCCTGACTTAACCGCCAAAAGCTGCATACCGTCCTCACTGGCCTCGGTATTACGTCCCTTGGGCAGAGACGGCGTCTTTCCTTCCTTGCATGTAATCTCCTCGTCCAATACAGTCCTGCCCGGAACTCCGGGTACAGGCGGAATAATCTGACAGATCGGCTGTCCCTTCTCCACATTCTGGACAATGTTCAGGTGAAAATAATCCACTCTGCCATGCTCATCCTCCTCGAACTTCTTCCTCACAGTACGCTTAAAGAAGTCCTCGATATAACCGTCCTTCCCGTGAACTACTGCCTTACCCCGCGCAATCAGGAACAGGTGGAAATACCGATTCTCCGAATCAGGAAGCCCATCCAACAGCTCTCTGTCGAGGCCATAGGAGACGCCACTCTCCTTAAGGATGCCCTCCAACATCTCCTGATCTAATTCCCTGCCCTCTCCTATTGGCGGAAATACTACAAGCCACGCGGCTAACTGGTCGGCAGTAACATATATAAGAGGAAGCGCATCCAACTGAAACGGCGGCTCCTCCTCCTTTGCTTCTTCTTCCTTCCCTTCAGCTTCTTCTTCGGAAACAGGCTCTGGCTCAGGTTCTGGCTCCTTGGGAATCTGAGACAAACGGTCAGCGGCTACGGAGGTAATCGCTCTCCTAAGCCTCGACAGCTCTTTCTCAAGTCCCTCGTCCACAGGGCCGTCCTCATCGCCATAATCCAAACGCAAGTGAGGGAGTGGCGCATATCCAACCTGTTCTCTCCATTTCTCATATAAAAGAATGAAGGGATGTTCATGGGATAATACTAATTGATTTATATCAGGTTCAAGCTGGGGCTCCGGCAAGGGTGTGGCCTGTTCCATCTGCTCCGGCTCAGACTTAAGATCCGGTAAATCTTGTTCCTGAGCTTGCTTCTGAGCTTGCTCCCCACTTCGCTCTGTCTGCTTGAATCCAAACAATCGCCCCCAAAAACCACTCTTAAACTCCATACTTCTCCACCTCCCTTATCAATATCTATCAGGCAAAATCCGCTAAAGCCTAAAAACTCAAGTGGAGAATGCCCCGATAAATACAGGTGTTATAACTCTTGACATACTGTTACAATTTCTATTATACCCTTGTCTATACCAGATTGACAAGAGGAAATTGCAACAAATGTCTAAAAATTGCAGCAATTTATTTTAACTCAATTTCCTCCAACTCCTTAGGAGGCAATTTTCTCGTAGATCCGGCAACCAATTCCTGAACCTTCTTCTTCGCCTTGTCTACCTGAAGATTGGTTCCGGCGCCGGCGACACAGCCTCCCGGACATCCCATTCCCTCGATCAGACATCCGTTCATGCGGCCTACCTTGGCAAGAGAAAGGATCTTCTTACACTCTGCAAGTCCTTCCGCATGGGCAATCTTGACATCCACGCCCGGATAATATTCCTTGACACAGCTCTCGATAGCATTTGCCACACCGCCGGCATAGGCATATCCGCGGCCTGCCCCTGTCGCGTTGTGGAAGGAGGATTCCGCCTCATATTGGGTCAGGTCAATATCCTTCGCATCGAACATTGCCTGAAGTTCTTCAAATGTGATAACAAAGTCCACGTCGCTTCTTACTGTTCTGCGCATAGCCTCCAGCTTCTTCGCCGCACATGGCCCGATGAACACCACCTTGGCATTGGGATGCTCTTTCTTGATGGTACGCGCCGTGGCTACCATTGGGGTCAACTCCTGAGATACCTGATCCACCAAATCCGGAAAATACTTCTTGGCAAGCATAGCCCAGGACGGACAGCAGGAGGTCAGAAGGAATGGAAGCTCTCCGGTGGTAACCTTGTTTACATAATGATGAGCCTCCGCAATGGCGCCGATATCCGCCCCCAACGCTACCTCATAGAACTCACTGAAGCCTAACTCCTGGAGTGCCGCTTTTAAATTCCTCGGAGTAATATTGTCACCGAACTGGCCGGCAAATGCAGGCGCAATCTCGGCAATAATCTGGTCGCCCTCTGACAAAGCCCTTGCAAGCTGGAAAATCTGTGATTTATCGGAAATGGCCCCGAAAGGACAGCTTACCATACACATACCGCAGGAAACGCATTTCTCATTGTTGATAACAGCGCGTCCATGCCGGTCTGTCTCAATGGCGCCCACACCGCAGGCTTTTGCACAGGGACGCTCTTTCTTGGAAATGGCGTCGTAGGGACAGGCAGATTTACATTTTCCGCATTTGATACATTTTGACTGATCTATGTAGGAACGGCCGTTTACCATGGAAATAGCGCCTTTGGGACAGACCTCCATACAAGGATGGGCCAGACATCCCTTACAGACGTTGCTTACCTCGTAGCCCTTCTCCTCACATCCCTCGCATGCGGACGGGATGACCTGCATAAGCGGCGGCTCATAATATTTATCGGAAATATTGCTCGCCTCCACACCCATTGTCAGATGGACCGGCTTATTCTCCGGCCTTAGAGAAAGTCCCATTGCAAGCCTTAAACGCTCTCTTACGACTGCGCGGGCACGGTAAACGCTCTCGCGGTACTTCATAGTATCTTCATTCACAATCTTGTACGGAATTTCTTCCATGTCATTAAGCAGAGTATCGGCATCCGCTTTAAAACCAAGCCTTGCCACCTCCTCAAACACGGTTCTTCTAATCTTTCTGACTGTGGTATCCAATCCTCTTATCATACAGATAGTTCCTCCTAAATTATATGTAGATTTTTGTTATCTGATATAACTATACTTGATTGTTAAATAATTGTCAACCAATTCCAGTGTTCTATATTTGAAACAATCTATTTCCTTTTTACAGCAGGAAAATATTATGCTTCTTACAGGCTTCACGCATCTCCTTCGGCCAAAGGCTTGCCTGAACCTCCCCCACATGGGCGCGGTCCAGAAGAAGCATACAAAGCCTTGACTGTCCGATTCCGCCGCCAATCGTATAGGGAAGCTCTCCCCTTAATAACATCTGGTGATAGGGAAGCTCTCTGCGTTCCTCACAGCCCGCCTTTTTTAGCTGCTCCTCCAGAGATTTCTCATCCACACGAATTCCCATGCTGGAAATCTCCAGCGCGCTCTTAAGATGCTCAAACCAGAACAGAATATCCCCGTTCAACTGCCAGTCGTCATAGTCCGGCGCCCGTCCGTCGTGAGGCTTGCCGCTTTTAAGCTTATCCCCAATCTTCATCAGGAATACACAGCCATACTCCTTTGTAATCAGGTTCTCCCTCTCCTTTGGCGTCTTGTCCGGATAACGGTCCTCCAACTCCTGGGAAGTGATAAAGGTTACATCCGCCGGAAGCTTCTTGGCGGCGTCCGGATATTTGTACCACACCTCATGCTGCATATGCTTGATAATCTTGAAAATGTTGCGGACAGTCTCCTTCAGCGTTTCCTCCGTCCGTTCCTCCTTCGTAATTACCTTCTCCCAATCCCACTGGTCCACATAGCAGGAATGAAGATTATCAAGTTCTTCGTCGCGGCGGATGGCATTCATATTCGTGTACAGCCCTTCTCCCGGCAAAAAGCCGTATTCATGCAGCGCCATACGCTTCCACTTGGCAAGAGAATGTACCACCTCCACCGTCTCACCCTGAATTCCGGCGATATCAAACTGCACCGGACGCTCAACCCCGTTTAAGTCGTCGTTTAAGCCGCTGCTTTTCTCCACAAACAACGGGGCTGATATCCTCTCAAGATTCATCTCCTTCCCAAATTCCTTCTGGAAGGTATCGCGGATATACTTGATGGCCTCCTGAGTCTCGCGGACACTCAGCTTTGGATTATAATTTTCTGGCAATATCAAAGACATGTTATTTCATCCTTTCTTTTCTCTATATCGCTGCATTGGCCTCCTTTTCGGGGCTGCAATACAGAATATCATATTAATCTTAGCACTCAAATATTCTCTGTGCATAGTAAACCGACTGCATTGCATCCTTTCCGTAGAAATCAGCCCCGATCATATCAGCATACTCCTGATTCAGTACCGCGCCGCCCACCATCACCTTGCAGTCCGGCTTCTTCTCTCTCAACAGCTTTATCGTAGTTTCCATGCTTACCACCGTGGTGGTCATCAGCGCGCTTAAACCCACAAGACTGACATCTTTCTTGACGGCACATTCTGCAATCGTCTCTGGCGAAACATCCTTTCCCAGATCAATCACGTCAAAGCTGTAATTCTCAAGCAGCACCTTCACAATATTTTTCCCGATGTCGTGAATATCCCCCTTCACCGTTGCCAGGATAATCTTGTGCTTCTTCTGTCCCTCCCTGCCGTTTTCTTCAAGGGAATCCTTCAGAACGGCGAACGCAATCTTGGCGGCGTCTGCGCTCATGAGCAGTTGGGGCAGAAACACAGTTCCTTTCTCGAAGCCCTTTCCCACCTCATCCAACGCAGGAATCAGATATTGGTTGATAATCTCAAGGGGCTTTTGCGTCTTTAAAAGCTCTGTGGCCTTGTGATGGGCTTCTTCTTTTAGCCCTTTTTCAATCGCGTCTCTTAATGTAAGAGACGAAGCCGCCCGAACCGGCTTTGGTGAGACATCTTCTGTCTGGGCGCCATATTTACGGATATAGGCTTCACAATTCTGGTCGTAGTTCATTAAAGCACAGAAGGAATCATAAGACCTCATCATTTCCTCAGAGGAAGGATTCACAATTCCTGCGCTCAATCCATTCTGCAATGCCATGGTGTAGAAATTGGCGTTAATGACAGGACGGCAGGGAAGGCCAAAGGAAATGTTGGAAACCCCTAACACCGTGCACACACCATAGGTTTCACGGACCCTTCTCAAAGCGTCAAGGGTTATCTTTGCGCCCTCCGGCTCCGAGCTGATTGTCATGGCAAGCACATCCACCACAATATCCTTTTTGGCAATCCCGTATTTCGCCGCCTCGTCAATAATCCTTCCGGCAATCCGACACCGCCCCAAAGCATCCGCCGGAATTCCGTCCTCGTCGATGGTAAGGGCAACCACCACGCCGCCATATTTCTGTACCAGAGGGAACACGGCGTCCATGGACTCCTGCTTTCCATTCACGGAATTAATCATGGGCTTGCCGTTATAGATTCGCATTGCACTCTCCATGGCACGGATATCCACCGTATCAATCTGTAAGGGAAGGCTTGTTACACTCTGAAGCTCTGTCACGGCCTCCCTCATCATGGACACCTCGTCAATGTCAGGAAGCCCTACATTCACATCCAGTATATGGGCGCCTTTGTCCTGCTGCGTCACACCCTCCTTTAAAATATAGTCCATGTCATGGTCTTTTAATGCCTGTTTAAACTTCTTCTTTCCTGTTGGGTTAATACGTTCACCGATAATCACAGGCTTTCGGTTCAATACAACGGCTTTGCCGTAGGAGGAGACAATGGTATCCTCTTTTGGTACCGACGGGCGGGGCGTTCTTCTTCCCGCCATCTGTACCATAGCGCGGATATGCTCCGGCGTGGTTCCGCAGCAGCCGCCGATGGCGCTTGCGCCGAGCTTCAGGATATCCTCCATAGTTTGCGCAAATTCCTCCGGCTCTACATCATAGTACACTTCCCCATCCTTCTGCTTTGGAAGTCCTGCATTGGGCTTTACAATCACGGGAATGGAGGCATACTCCATGATCTCAGAAAGCACTGAGAGCATCTGCCTGGGTCCCAGACCACAGTTAATCCCCAGAGCGTCCACACGGAGTCCCTCCAGCATAGCTACCACGGAAGGCACATCCCCGCCTGTCAAAAGTTTTCCCTTCTCGTCAAAAATCATGGTGACAGTGATCGGAAGGTTCGTATTCTCCTTTGCCGCCAGTATTGCCGCCTTGACTTCATAGGTGTCGCTCATAGTCTCAATATGGATGAAATCCGCGCCGGCCTCCTCTCCGTAGCGCATAACCTCGGCAAATGTCTCGCAGGCTTCTTCAAAACCTAAGTCTCCCATGGGCTTTAAGAGCTTGCCGGTAGGCCCTACGTCAAGGGCAACGTAAGTCTGCCTATTGTCGTGTACGCCAAGAGAGGCGGCTTTTTTCGCATTCCCTACTGCGGCTTCTATAATCTCTTTTAACTGGTATTGGGAATCGTGGAATTTCAGGGCATTTGCGCCGAAGGTGTTGGTCAGGACGATATCGCTGCCGGCCTCGAAATATTGGCGGTGAATGTCGATGATCTCGTCGGGGCGGGTCAGATTCCAGGTTTCGGGAAGCTCTCCTGGCTTCAGGCCCTTGGATTGGAGGAGGGTGCCCATTCCTCCGTCGAAATATAGCAGGTCTTTGCCTAAGTGTGATCGTATCATATGTGGTTACTCCTTTTATGGGTGGGGTGTTGGGTGGACGCCAAACCAGGTCCCCGCGTGTCCCACGCAAACGGGACCAACGCTGCGGCGAACTAACTGGTAACTGCGGCTAAGGAGTTCGGGAATGCCCTCACTCCTAAGTCTACGTAACCAGTGGATTTCGCCTCCGCTAAGGGCGGTCCCTGAATGTCTGCTTAGGGACACGCGGGGACCTGGTTTGGCTGTTCACCGGCAAGCGGTAGATTATGGTCGCAAAATTTACGTTTTTCTTATATGGCTACTTCTGCTTGCGGCGATAGCTGCAATCGTATTTTTCGCAGGCTTCGCAGCCTTGTATATGGCAGGGGATGTTGAGTCTGCTCAGGCCGATGATTGCGGTTACGGATTTTGTTGGTATTAACATATTACCGTCCGTCAAGGATAAGCCGATTTGTTTGGGGGCGTCCAGCATGCGGAGGATTTCCTCCTGGTGGGTGATGGAAAAGTCGCCGTAGCCGGGGCTGAATCTGGGCCTTAGGTGGTAGCCGTCCTGTTCCTGCTCGTGGCGCAGTTTTTCCTGGCAGTTATCCAGGTATTCTTCTAACATGGCGGCGGCGCATGCCTGGAGGATAACGACTCTTGCCATGTCGGTGAGGGTATATCTGCGAAGGAGGGTGTCAACGCCTACGCCCAGGGTTGCGCCCAGGAGGAAGGCTTTGTCACAGCTCTTTAGGTTCCTTCCCAGGTTTTTGCTTTTGATTTTTAGTGTGCCGATGATTAGGCTGTCCTCACTCTCCACAGACACGTCAAAAATGCGATAAATGACCCGTCTGCCTGCAACTGTCTCCAATTCCTGAAAAGAACTGGCGATGAGTGCAAGCGTACGGCCATCTATCGCATGGTTTCCGTATCCTAAGTAACGAACTGCCTCTTTTGTTCTTACATCCATACGTTTTCCTTCTTTATGAATCTGAAACCATATTGAAAATCTTTTATGATGCTACAATCTCTGACAGGTTCCTCATAATTGCCTCGGCAACCTCCGGCTTATTCATGGAGTATACATGAATATGGTTTACATTGTTCGCAATCAAATCTATAATCTGCTCGGTGGCGTATGCTATTCCTGCCTGCTGCATTGCCGCAGGGTTGTCTCCGAAACGGTCAACGATTGCGCGGAACCTCTCCGGCAGGACGGTTCCGGACAAGCCGCCGATTCTTGCAATCTGCTTCTTGTTAGTAACCGGCATGATTCCCGGAAGCACCGGAACCGTGATGCCTTTCTCACGAATCCGGTACAGGAAATTATAGAGGATATTATTGTCGAAAAACATCTGGGTGGTCAGAAAATCTACTCCGCAGTCAACCTTATGCTTCAAATTCCGGATGTCGTCCTTCTTATGCTCTGTCTCTACGTGGCCCTCCGGATAACAGGCAGCGCCGATACAGAAATCTCCCTCCTTGCGGATGTCCTCAATCAGCTCGCTGGCATAGCGGTAATGGTTAAGGTGCGGGAATTCACTGTCTGCCGGAATGTCCCCCCTGAGAGCCAAAATATTCTCAATCTTATTCTCCTTCAACTGGTCTATGACCCTGTGTACCTCCTCCTTCGTAGAAGATACACAGGTCAGGTGTGCCAGGCTCGTCACACCAAAATCATCCTTAATCTGAGTGGCAATGCTGACTGTGTTCTTGCTGGTGCCGCCGCCTGCGCCATAGGTCACGCTGATAAACGACGGCTTAAGCGCCGCAATCTTACGGGTGGCAGTCAGCACGCTCTCATATCCCGCGTCCGTTTTAGGCGGAAATACCTCAAAGGAAATATGAGGCTTTTCACTCTTAAGTACATCTCGAATCTTCATGTTATCTTTCCTTAATAAATGTCAATATGATTAACAATATCTGCGTATGCCCTACATGCTGTCATAAAGTGCTTCATACTGCTTCGCAGAATTCCCCCATGAGAAATCCTGGCTCATGGCACGCTCTACCATCTTATTCCAGTCGCGTTTCCTGTCGTAATAAATCCGTTCAGCATAACGGACGGTTGCCATCATCTCATGAGCATTATAATTCGTAAAGCTGAAGCCCGTACCAGTCTTTTCGTATTCATTGTACGGCTCAACCGTATCCTTAAGTCCGCCTGTCTCCCTTACAATCGGAAGGGTTCCGTATCTTAGGCTCATCAACTGGCTTAAGCCGCAGGGTTCAAACAAGGACGGCATCAGGAACGCGTCACAGGAAGCATAGATTCTGTGGGACAACGGGTCTGAATAATAGATATTGGCAGACACCTTCCCCTGATACTTCCACTCGAAATGCCGGAACATATTCTCGTACTTCTCCTCGCCTGTTCCCAGGACTACGATCTGAATGGCATCCTGGCAAAGCTCATCCATCACATAGGCAACCAGGTCAAAGCCCTTCTGGTCAGTAAGCCTGGACACAATACCAATCATCATAGTGTGGGTATCCTGATTCAGATTCAACTCCTTCTGCAATGCCAGCTTGTTCTTTACCTTCTCCTTACGGAAATTATCAATGTCGTAGTTCTTCTCAATATGCGGGTCAGTCGCAGGATTATAATCGTCATAGTCGATACCGTTGACGATACCTGACAGACAGTTGGCCTTGGCATTCATCAGCCCGTCCAGCTTCTCGCCGTAGAACGGCATCTTAATCTCCTCCGCATAGGAGTTGCTCACCGTGGTAACTCTGTCGGCATAGACGATACCGCCCTTCAGATAGTTGGCATCCTTGTACGCCTCCAGCTTGTCCGGAACAAAATAATACTGAGGCAGACCGGTAATATCACGCACTCTCTTGGTATCCCAGGTACCCTGGAACTTTAAGTTATGTATGGTCATGATCGTCTTAATCCCGCGGTAATACTCGGTTCCAAACCGGAAATTATCAAGATAAATGGGGATAAGCCCCGTCTGCCAGTCGTGGCAATGGATAATATCCGGACGGAAATCAATCACCGGCAGGGCGCTAAGTACCGCCTTGGAGAAGAAAGCGAACTTCTCAATATCTGCATACATATCTCCATAGGGCGCAAAACCATTAAAATAATACTCATTATCTATAAAATAGAATGTAATTCCCTCATGTTCGTATGTCAGTACGCCCACATACTGCTTCCTCCAGTTCAAATCCATGTAGAAATGGGTATAGTAGGCAAGTTTTTCTTTCCATTCTTCCTTCATGCACATGTATTTCGGCAGCATGACACGGACATCGTATTTCTCCTTATCAAAATATTTCGGCAGAGAACCGACAACATCCGCGAGCCCTCCTGTTTTGATAAATGGTACTGATTCTGATGCTGCAAATAGTATTTTTTTCATACTCTTTTCCTCCAAACCTCACATATATATTCTTATTATACCCTACTTTTGTCCAGAAGAAAAGTATTTATCTGTTTTTATATTCTAATCTTATGGTATCCGCAATCAACGCAATAAATTCTGAGTTGGTCGGTTTCCCTTTTCCGTTGCTGACCGTGTACCCAAAAAGGTCGTCCAGCGTATCTAGTTTTCCTCTACTCCATGCTACTTCTATGGCATGACGGATTGCACGCTCGACCCGGCTTGCCGTTGTCTGATGTTTTTTCGCCACTGTGGGATACAATACCTTGGTGATGGCGTTAAGCACGTCCATGTCCTCCACCGCCATGATAATCGCATCCCTGAGATAGTGATAACCCTTTATGTGCGCAGGAATTCCTATTTCATGAATCATGTCAGTCACCCGCCCCTCAAGGTTCGGCTCAGGCCGGTTGTCCATCACCGCGCCGGCGGCCGAAGCCTGGGGCTTTAGTTCATGCCGGATTACCTGGTTGGCATGTTTAATCCTGTTTAGCACCATCTCATTGTTAAATGGTTTCATGATGTAATAGCTCGCACCCTTCTTGAAGGCATCTTCTGTAATTCTTTCCTGCCCCACTGCGGTAACTACAATAAAATCAGGATGTTTCTTAAGTCCTTTGTCATTGCTGACCATTTCCATTACGCTAAGGCCGTCCATTTTGGGCATGATAAGGTCAAGCAGAACAACGTCAGGCTGTTTTTCTTTAATCAGATGATACATGTCCTCCCCGTTGTTAGCCTTTCCCACCAGCTTTAATTCCTCATCATTGCTTATGATTTCGCCAAGCAAGTCCAGAATTCTTTCATTGTCGTCGGCTATGGCCACGTTTATCTCTCTCATTTTACGCAATGCCTCCTTTCCTAACATCAAAAACTGTCGAGTTTGATTATAAAGTCTGGCACATGGAAAAACAAGAAATTGCTGTCGTAAAATTTTGACTATTATCGACAATTATTTTACTATTCGACATTTTTCATCATATCTTCTATAAATATGCCATATCCCTTGGTGGCATCATGGACGAACACATGGGTGACTGCGCCGATTAACTTACCATTCTGGATAATCGGGCTTCCACTCATGCCCTGTACGATTCCTCCGGTCACGGAAAGCAGCCTGTTATCCGTCACCTCAATCACGATTCCCTTGTTGACCTCACTGGTATTTTTGTCGATTTTTGTAATACGAATCTCATAATCCTTCACCGTTCCCTCCACAGCGCAGCGGATCGTGGCCGGCCCCTCCACAATCTCCTCCTTTCCCGCCGTCTCCATAGGCGTCTGGTCCGCAAACAGAGCGTCAATGCGGTCAATGGTGCCGAAGATACCGCAGTCTGTGTTATTCGTGATATTGCCCAACACATTGTAATTATTGTAGACGATAATTCCCTCCATCCCGCCGGGCGTACCATCCTCACCCTTCTGGATATCCCGTATGCTGGTCTCATAAACTCTGCCGTCGTGGATTTCAAGCAGGGCGTTGGTATCCACGTCATGAATCCCATGGCCCAGGGCGCCGAACCGGCTGTTGGTGTTTAGGAATGTGACCGTTCCAAGCCCCTGGGCATTGTCCCGTACCCAGATACCCAGCTTACATTCCCTGGCATTTAACCGCACCGGCTTCATCCGGATATTCATATACTGCTCCTCCCTGCGCACCCGTAAAATGATATCCTCGTCCCCCAAATCCTTCACCGTCTCGATAAGCTCAGACTTGTCATGGATCGCCTGCTCGTTTAAGGCAACAATATAATCCCCTGCTTTCACAAGATTTGCCGCCGGCTCATAGTCCATGCCGTCCTGCGCCGTGACAGAATCCGTTCCAAGCACCATGACCCCTTCTGTCTCTAAATAGATTCCGATAGGCATCCCGCCGGGAATCACCATATTCTCCGAAGATGTCGCGGCATTTACCTCTGCCTCCAGCCTGCTTCGCTGATATTCAATCAGATAATAACCGCCTCCTACGGCAATCAGAAACGTTACAATCATGATCAGGATTCTTCGATACCAGTATTTTCTCATCTTCATAAACCTCGACTTTCACATTCAGAATTATTCCTTCCTATTATGTGACAGTTCCCGAAAATTTACTCAGATTTCGGCTGATATATTTCTGAGCCAATGGCTCCAATAACAATGATGACCGCGCCCAACATCTGTAACCATGTCATATGCTCATGAAAGACGACAAATCCTACCAGTGTTCCAACAACCACCTCAAGGGCGGAAAGAATACTTGTGGTTGTTGCCTCAACGTATTGGGTTGATTTCACACAGGCCACATTTGCCACCATGGTACACAGAATTCCGATTCCAAACAGATTCCATAACAAAGCCAATATGGGCGTGCTGCTCATATGCAGGGAAAGGGCGCTTCTGTCAATGCCAAACAGCAGCACCAAAGCGGCTCCTAAAAATCCATAGACTAACAGGGTATCCCTCTCATAGTCTTTTGCGAAAAACTTGGGAAGAAGAATTTGAAGCGCGACTCCCACTCCATTGACGACTCCCGCAAGGATTCCGATTCCGTCAAGCAACACATCCCCGCTTCCCACAAAATCAGCTACCAGCACCGCGCCAATCAGGCAGATAAAGATGGTAATAACCTTACTTTTTTTCAGCTTCTCCCGAAACATAAACCTTCCCAGTATGGCCACCCAGATAGGGCTCATAAACATCAGCACCGTGGCCACTCCTACCGGAATCCTGGAGACGGACACACTGTAACTGACAAAACTGACGCTGTACGCCATAGCGCCGTAAAGCAGACAGATTACCATACCCTTAAGGTCAATTTTCAGAGCAGAAGGATTCGTGAAAATCAGAAACAGGAAATACGCACCGCCTGCCAGTGCGCACCTGAAAAAAGAAATCTCAAGATTGGAAAACTGATACTGTGATAAGTCTCTTACAAACACACCCATAATTCCCCACATGACCGCCGTAGTTATGGCCAGAGCTATCCCTTTTGTACGGTTATTCATAATCGGCTTCCTCATTTCTGTAAATAACCTGATTCTCCTTGATTGTCATCAAGACCTTAATATCCGCCAGCTCATCGACGGGCGTTTCCAGCGGATTTTTGTCCAGTATCACAAAATCCGCGCATTTCTTACACTCAATACTTCCTTTTTCCTTCTCCTCAAAATACTGGTACGCCCCATAAATGGTAATGGCTTTTAACGCATCCAGCACGGAGATTTTCTGGTTCTTACCAATGCTTTCTCCTGTTCTCGATACACGGTTCACCGCACACCATACTGTGCGCAGCATATCCGGAGGGAGCACCGGTGTGTCCTGATGAAAGGTATACTTCATTCCATACTCAATAGCGTCTCTCACCGGTGAGACCTGGCTGCCTCTCTCATACCCAAAATTCTGAAGATGAATGTCTCCCCAGAAGTAAGTGTGCGCAACAAAGAAGCTTGGCATCATACCAATTACTGCCATTGTCTTTAGCTGGTCCTTTCTTACAAGCTGCGCATGAACCATGACTGCGCGATAAATGTCTTGCTCCTTTTTCTCTGCCAGAACATTTTCAAATTGCGTAATATACTGCTGCGCAGCGGCGTCCCCGTTGCAATGAGCCAAAAGCTGCTGCTTTTTGTCCAATGCAAGCTCTATATACTGTCTCAATTTTTCGTCTGTATGAATGGGATACCCGCAATAATCCTCATCGCCCTGGTAGGGCTTAGCCATCCATGCAGTTTTCCCCTGGGGAGAGCCGTCTAAGAATATCTTATACCCTCCCAATTTGAAATGGCCCGAATACTGGTTGGCATATGCCGGCTCCTCCTCCATAAGGCCAGAAGCCGTCATAATATCTGCATATCCCACCACATCCAGCTTAAGAAGGCCGCTTGTAGAAGCATACTTTAACAACTGAAACACTGGTTTTTGTAACATTCCGTCCTGAACCGTAGTGATGCCATAACTGGCATACATCTGCTGCGCCTCCTTAAGTAATTGCAGTAATTCCTCCGTGGAGGGCATAGGAAGTTTTGCCTGAAACGCAAGGAAGGCTTTTTCCTCCATGTATCCGTCCGGAATCTGGCTAGCGTCTATCCTTCCATACCTTCCGCCATCACAGTCCTGTGTATGCTCGTCAATCTTCTGAAGCTCTAATCCTCTGCTGTTTGCCACTCCCATATGGGAAGAAGCGTGAATCAGCAGTACCGGCTTCGTATCGCTGATTTCATCTAACACATACCTGTCAGGATGCCGTTTTTCCTCCAGAAAATTCTGGTCATAATTGCAACCCACAATCCAGGCGTCTTTGGGAAGCTTTTTTTCTTCGGCAAACTTCTTCATCCTCTCAACAATCTCTGCGAAATTATTACAGGAGGATAAGTCGCACTGGGTCATTGCATTCGCAGCCCCTACAAAATGGGAGTGGCCGTCTATAAACCCCGGAAGCATGGTGTTCCCGCGAAGGTCAATCACCTGGTCGTTGTCTGTCTTTAGCTTCATCACCTCATCCATTGTCCCTACAACCTGGATGCGCCCGTCCTCCACGTAGACGGCCTCTGCATATAAGTCGGAATCCTTCATGGTAATGATGGTTCCGTTATAATAAAATGTTCTCATTATACTACTACCTCAAAAATCCTTTTATTCCCACATCTAATTTCTTTCGTTCCAACTTTCTTATGTTTATTAAAATTAAAGGTCAGAAGATAGCCCTTTTCCAGATGATACTCCTCCAGATAGTCTGCCAACTGCTTCTCACCTTTTCTGTTATATTCTTCTCCATGCCATATTTTGAGTTCTACAATAAATTGCTTTCCCTTGTAATCAATAACAACATCCGTTCTTGTCTGATTCCTCGTCTGGGCTTCAATATAATAATTGCCGGTTCCGTTGATTATCGGTTTCAGATAAAGCAAAAACAGCCGCCTTCCGTTTTCTTCAACAAAATGTGCTGTACTGTCTGCGTATATATCCGTAAAATGCACCATAAACTTTGTCAATACCAAATCCATATCCAACATTCCGTCAGTGATGAATTGATTCCGGTCTAACACAGATAACTGATATCCTAACCCTTCTGTGATTTCCTCTGACAAAAACAGATTATAAAGCTGCATCTCAAATATCCTGTTAGAAACAACCGCCTCTCCATCCTTCTCTGCGATAAATCCAAACATTTTCCCGATGTTCATCACATGATTATAGGGATGGAACGGGTAATTCTTCCCCTGAAACAGAATATCCCTGAGCATTTTACGAAGGTCCTGCTCATCCTCAAGTTTTTTTGCCATATCATCAAACAGTGTATTCGGTTCTTTCAATATTATTCTGACAGCCTCCGAAACACCTTCCCTTGACCATTCCTTTTTTTGCTCATCAATCACCTTGCAGATTTTGGATACAAGGTATGGATATCCCGAAGTATACTCATAAATAAGATTTGAAAGAAGCTCTATATCCATTCCTGTCCTATGGTAATCCTCATAATCAGAAAGCATCCCTGCAATATCCGACTTTGAGAAGCTCATACGGATGTCAAAGTCAGCCGCAATATTCCATGGACTGTTATAACGGTGTTCCTCTTTGGGACGAATTCTTTGCTTCAAATTCTTGATATCGTATACACCGGCAAGAATCACCGATTGAAACGTATCTGTCTCGTCCCTGTCCAGAAAATAATCCCGAAGCAACGCAAGAAAGTCCAGAAACACCTGATTGTTTGAAGCGTTATCTATCTCATCTATCATAAGCACAACCGGTCTGTCAGCCGTCTGACACAAATCGCTCAATACCTCAAACAATCTGGTAAGACGAACCTCCTCTTTCCCGTCTGCGATCCGTCCAAGCTCATCAAGCTCTTGCTTCTGAAATCCTGTAATCTCTTTCTTTTTATTGTATACCTCCCGTAGAAATATACTCGCAAATGCACAGGAAAAAATATTCTCACTGCTAAAACTGTCGGAGCTCATTCTCTGAAAACTCAAAGATACCACAATGAATTCTTCGCGCAAATACTGATTCAAAGCGCGCAGAAAGGTGGTCTTTCCATATTGCCGCGCACGGTTAATCACAAAATATTCTCCGGCGTCAACGTATTCCTTCATCTGCTTTAACCGTTCCTGTAAATCGACCATATAGTGGATATCCGGCTTACAAACCCCTGTTACATTAAAATATTTCTTCAAATTTCGTTTCCCTCTTTGCTATTTTAACGTCTGTCTCGCCAACTCCTTCATCTCCACCGCGCTTCTTAATACCGTATCCGTAATCTTGGCGCCACCTAAAATACGGGCAAGCTCATCCACAGACTCCTGCTCGCTAAGCTTACGAATCTTTGTCCTTGTATCCCCCTCATGGGTAGCTTTCTCAATGAGGAAATGCTGATTTGCCATAGCGGCAATCTGCGCCAGATGGGTGATGCAAATCACCTGATGCCCTTTCCCGATGACCGCCATCTTCTCAGACACCTTCTGGGCCGTCCTGCCGCTGATTCCCACGTCAATCTCGTCAAAGATCAACGTTTCAATCTCATCACGCTTTGCCATCACAGCCTTGATTGCCAGCATAATACGGGACAGCTCGCCTCCGGAGGCAACGTTTGCCAGGGGCTTTAAGGGCTGTCCAAAGTTTAGGGATATCATGAACTCCACCTCGTCCATCCCCTCCGCCGTGTAATCCCTGGTCCGGGCAAATTGAATCTCAAACTGTACATTCTCAAAGTTTAAGTCCCGCAAGCCCTCCTCAATGGCTTTTTCCAAAATCTTCGCCTGCTTCCTCCGAAGCTTCGACAGGGCGTTTCCATGCTTCTTTAACTCCTCCTCGGCGGCAGCAGCCTTCTCCTTTAACTCCTCCATATACTGGTCATAATCCTCTAACATCTGAATCCGCTTCTCCTGGTTTGCAGCGTATTCAAGAATCTTCTCAATGGTATCCCCATACTTGGTCTTTAGATGGTTAATCTCATTCAGACGGTTCTCCGTATCACGGAAATCCTCCTCGGAAAACTCACACTCACTTCCATAGGCCGCAAGCTCACGGTTGAAATCATTTAACAGGCTGTCAATCTCAACCAACTGGTCATAAAGCCCCGACGCCGTATCGTCATACTTTGCAATACCGGACATAGCGTGGATTGCCCGGCTTAAGCTCTCGCTGGCATTGTCATTGCCCTCGCTGGTGTAGATATATGCCTCGTTCACACACTCCGCAATCTCCTTGCTGTTAGCCATCCTGCGGTAAAGTATTTCCAGGTCTTCATCCTCGCCGGGCTTTAAATCCGCCTCCTGAATCTCTGACGCCTCAAACCGGAGAAAGGAAAGCTCTTTGGCGCGCTGCGACTCATCCGACGACATTTCCTTCAATTCCTTCTCACATGCCTTGTACTCCCGATACGCCTCCCGAACCTTCTTCTTGGCCTCAGCCACCGTCTCACGCGCATATGCATCCACGATTCCAAGATGGTTCTTCTTATACAAAAGCGACTGATGCTCATGCTGCCCGTGAATGTCAATTAAAATCTGCGCCGCCTCCTTTAGAAGCCCAATCTGAACCGTCTCTCCGTTAATCCTGCTTACGCTTCTCCCTGCCAAAAGCCGCCGGCTTAAGAGCACCGCCCCATCCTCCGGATAAATGTCCAACTCCTTAAGTTTACGGACCTGAGCTTCATTTTCCACCAGAAACGTAAGCTCTACCAGACCATAATCCGCCCCCTGGCGCAAAATGTCCTTCGAGTACCTTCCGCCAAGGGCCAGGTTCACAGAGCCTAAGATAATAGATTTACCGGCGCCTGTCTCGCCGGTCAAGATATTAAGCCCATCCCCAAACTCTACCTCAATCTCGTCGATTAAGGCAAGATTTTTCACATGTAAATTCTGTAACATACCGCCTCCTATAAGACTATCCTGCCAATCTTATCCATCACCTTTGCCGTGTCCTCCACAGTCCGGATGGCGCACATAATGGTGTCGTCGCCGGCAATACTCCCCACGACCTCGCCCCACTTCATGGCGTCTATGGCCGCGCATACCGCCATGGCCATTCCGGATACCGTCTTGATGACCAGGATATTCTGTGCCATATCCATTGAGACAAATCCATCCTTCAGCACCCGAATATATTTCTCATTGAGAAAACTTTCATTCTGATGAATCACATACCGCTGTTTCCCGTTCTGCCCCGGAATCTTAGTCAGCTTCAAATCACGGATATCCCTGGATACCGTGGCCTGGGTCACATTAAAGCCCTCTCGGTGCAGATAGTCCGCCAATTCCTCCTGAGTCTCGATATTGTTCTTGTGGATCAGTTCAATGATCTTCGCATGTCTGTTTCCCTTCATGGCGTCAATTTCCTTTCATCTTCCCGCGTAATGTTTCCAGAAAGCTGACCTTGCTCAGCTTAATCATGGTAGTGGAGGCGTCCGACCTTCGCACCATCACCCTGTCGCCCGTCTTAAGAGATACGGCGTCCGACCCGTCAAACGCCACATATACCTCCTCCTTAGAGCCATTGCGCCCTGGGCCAATCTCAATCACAATCTCATCCTCAGAAGACAACACAATACTCCTGGTATTCAGCGCATGGGAACAGATCGGCGTAATGACAATGAGGGAGGCCGTAGGCTCAACGATGGGGCCGCCTGCCGACAGGTTGTACGCCGTAGAGCCCGTAGGCGTGGAAAGAACTACTCCGTCCGCCTCATAATCATTGAGAAGCTCTCCATTGACATATAGACGGAAATGTATGATATGCAGCTCACCTTTCCTGGACACCACAATATCATTAAGGGATACGTCCGATCTGCCGTCCTCAAAAATCCCCTTAAGCATCATCCGCTTCTCCAAACAATAGTCTCCCGAAATGAGCTGGCTGACTGCCCCGTCGATACCGCCCACCTCCACCTCGGTCAGATACCCTAAGGTTCCCATATTGACGCCAAGGATGGGGATTTCCTTCTCCCAGAACAGCCTTGCCACTTCAATCAGGCTTCCGTCCCCGCCGATTACAATGGCACAGTCCACCTTTTCCGGCACAGAAGACTTGATAATCTTCTTATTCTCGTCTTTCCGGCATAAGATACATATCTTTCCCGCCGCCTCAAGAAGTTCCGTTACCTTCCTGGTCACGGTCTGCTCTGTATCCTTTCCGTCATTCGTAACAATTAAAAATCTGTCCATCATTTCTTGTTCCTTTAAAAACGTTCTACTGACCCTTGGCCAGCGTATCAAATGCCCTGTCTGTGACCTGCAAAATGTCCACCGTCTCTCCAATGCGCCCCTGTCCTTCTTCGCATTTCATGAGATGCATCAGGTACTCGATATTCCCCTCAGGCCCGCGAATCGGAGAAAAATCAATTTCCAGGACGTCAAACCCTGTACTGACGGCATATCCGAATACCGCCTCAATCACCTCCACATGGGTACTCTTTTCACGGACAACGCCCTTCTTCCCCACCTTATTGCGCCCTGCCTCAAACTGGGGTTTAATAAGAGCAACCACCTGTCCCTTATCGCGAAGATATCCATGGATTGCAGGAAGCACCTTGGAGAGTGAGATAAACGAAACATCCACAGAGGAAAAGTCCACCGGCTCTCCAAGCTCCTCAGGCGTTACATAACGGATGTTGGTCTTTTCCATACAGACAACCCGTTCATCCCGCCTAAGCCCCCAGTCAAGCTGCCCTCTCCCCACATCAATGGCATAGACCTTCTTAGCGCCGTTCTTTAACATGCAGTCCGTAAATCCGCCCGTAGATGCGCCTACGTCCGTACAGACCTTACCCTTTACGTCCACGTCAAAATTCTTAAGCGCCTTCTCAAGCTTAAGGCCGCCGCGGCTGACATAGGGAAGGGAATTGCCCCGCACCTCGATGACGCACTCCTCCGGAAAGGATGCGCCGGCTTTATCCTCCCGCTGTCCGTCCACAAAGACATTGCCGGACATGATGACCGCCTTGGCCTTCTCGCGGGAAGCTGCCAGATTCCTTTTTACCAGTAATACATCTAAACGTTCCTTCATAGTCACTCACAATCTTCTCTGCCAATCTGTTGGCAGTAAGCCTCTATTATCTTCTTTGTCATTGTCTCTACGTCCAGCCCCGTCTCTTTTCTGAGCGCCTTAATACTTCCATGCTCTACATAATCATCAGGGAGAGCAAGCGGCAGCACCCGTATGTTCCGGCATTTTCGGTTCACATACTCCATCACATGTTCTCCGAAGCCTCCGGTCTGCACATTCTCCTCCACCGTGGCAATCAGCCTGTGGTTTTTGCACAATTCCTCAATCATATCCTCGTCAATCGGCTTGACAAATCGGGCGTTAATCAGGGTACAGCCATATCCCTGCTCTTTAAGCCGCACCCTCACCTCTGCCGCCGCCTCGAACATATGGCCTACGCTTAAGATGGCAATCTCTGCCTCCTGGTATATTATCTCACTCCTGCCGTAAACCACAGGCTCACGAAATTCCCCATATCCGTCATAGGCTTCCCCTCTTGGATAACGCAGGGCAATGGGGCCATGATACGTGAGGGCAAACCTGAGCATATCCGCCAACTCCCATTTATTTTTCGGAGACATAACCGTCATATTGGGGATACTGCTAAGATAAGACAAATCAAAAATCCCCTGATGAGTCTCGCCGTCGCTTCCCACCAGACCGGCCCTGTCAACCGCCAGCACCACCGGAAGCTTCTGGAGAGCCACGTCATGAATCATCTGGTCATAGGCCCGCTGCAAAAATGAGGAATACACGGCAAATACGGGATGAACCCCTCCTGCCGCAAGCCCCGCCGCAAAGGTGACCCCGTGAGCCTCCGCAATCCCCACGTCAAAAAACCTCTTAGGGTAAAGCTGCCGAAACCTGGAAAGCCCTGTCCCATCCGCCATAGCCGCAGTTATCGCCACAATCTCCGGACGCTTTCTCGCCTCGTCACAGAGCACCTTGCCAAATACATCCGTATAACTGTCCTTCTTCTTAGCAGTCTCCGGTTCTCCCGTCTCAATCTGAAACGGCCCGATCCCGTGGAACTTGTCCGGATGCTTCTCCGCCGGCGCATATCCCTTCCCCTTCTCAGTCATGACATGGAGAAGCACCGGCTCGTCCATCCTGCGAGCCTCCCGAAGAGCCCGGCACAGCACCGGAATATTATGGCCCGGAATCGGTCCCAGATAGGTAATCCCCATATCCTCAAAAAACATTCCCGGCACCACAAGCTGTTTGATACTGCTCTTGGTCTTTCGCATCTTCCGAATCATGGAATCTCCCACCACGGGAATCTTATTCAGGGCAGTCGTGACACCCTTCTTTAAACCGGTATAGAAGTCCGCAGTCCGAAGCCTCGCAAGATATTTCGACATGCCGCCCACATTTTCGGAAATCGACATGTTATTATCATTCAGAACAATAATAAAATTGGTATCCAATGTGGATGCATTATTCAGCGCCTCGTAGGCCATCCCTCCGGTGAGTGAGCCATCCCCGATTACGGAAACCACGCTGTAATCCTCTCCTCTTAAATCCCTGGCCTTAACATAGCCAAGCCCCGCCGAGATAGACGTAGAGCTGTGGCCTGTATCAAACGCGTCGCATGCACTCTCTTTTCTCTTGGGGAAACCACTCATCCCCCCGTATTTGCGCAGATCGTCAAAGCCCTCCTTCCTTCCGGTCAGAAGCTTATGGGTGTAAGACTGGTGCCCCACATCCCAGATAATCTTATCTTTGGGAAGGTCAAAGACCAGATGCATGGCCATGGTAAGCTCAACCACTCCCAGATTCGACGCAAGATGTCCCCCGCTTTTGCTGATCTTCTCAATGAGAAACTCACGAATCTCCTCCGCCAGTTCAGGAAGTTCTTCGGGCATTAGGGCCTTGATATCGTTTTCCTTTTGTATCCTCTCTAACATAGTCCGTCCCCTCTCTATCTGTCCCTGTGGATCAGTTGGAGTAACAGCTTCTCCAGAAATGCATTCTCTCCCGACAGCTCGTGAAGAAGGCGGATGGCCTCGTTAGACAGCCTCTTTACTTCCTTTTCTGCCTCTGGAATCCCCATCAGGGTAACATATGTTGTCTTCTCATTCTTCTCATCACTGTGGATCGGCTTGCCTAAGACCTCCCTGGTACTGGTCACATCCAGAATGTCGTCCTGAATCTGGAACGCTACTCCCACATATCCGGCAATCTTTTCGACTTTGCGGACCTCCTCCTCAGACGCGCCGCCAAGGATTGCCCCGATCATCATGGACGCTTCAATTAACGCAGCCGTCTTGAGCCGGTAAATGGTATCCAGCACCTCACTGGAAACCTCATGCCCTGTCTCCTTCACATCAATGACCTGGCCGCCGATCATTCCGTAGATTCCCGCCTTATTTCCAAGGACTGTAAGCGCCCTTCCGATGGCAAGGCTGTCCTCAGGATCGGTCACAAACGCTTTAAAAGCCGTCTCAAAGGCATAGTTGAGCAATGCGTCCCCCGTAAGAATCCCCATATCCTCCCCATAGACAACATGGGTGGTCTTGCGCCCCCGCCGGTATTCGTCATTATCCATGGCCGGCAGATCGTCATGAACCAGAGAATAGGTATGTATCATCTCAATGGCAGCCATAAACGCCCTAAGCGCCCTTGACGTACCGTTATACAGATAAAATGTCTCCTGCATCAGCATGGGACGCAGCCGCTTGCCTCCCGCCATAAGGCTATACCCCATTGCCTCCATAATCACACTCTGATAACCCTTCTGTCTGGGAAGGTATTCCTGAAGGATTCCTTCAATTTTCTGTACCTTCTGCTTCATCTGAACCTGAAAATCATTGTCAGAATTCATGTGTCCCACCTTCTTCATCTAAAATCAGCATCTTCTTTTCCACTTCGTCAATCCGTTCGCTGCATTGCTTCAGCGCATCCATTCCTCTGTGATAGAGCTGAAAGGAATCCTCCAGAGATACGTCCTCTCCCTCCATCTTACGGATTACCTCCTCTAACTGGACGAATAACTCCTCAAGGCTCGCCCCTTCCTGCTTTTCTGCCTTCTTCGGCATACCCGATCTCCTGCCTTTCTTTCCGGTACTTTACCCCTGCTTACTCTGTCAATATATGCAATTGTGCTAATTCACCTTTGGAATAGCCCAAGCTGTCCTTCACATTTACGTGAATCACGCCGTCCGTTACATAGACAGACAAATCGTCCCCCGTTTTTACCTGTCCCACCCTTTTGATTACTTTATGCTTCTCTCCCTCCACATAGGAGTATCCCTGGTTCAGCTTTTCTATGGGAGAGAGCCCCTTCATTGCTCTCATGCAAAGTGCAAGCCTGTGCCGGCTGTCCGTAAGCCGCCTTTCCATCTGTTTACGGAGGCGGTCCTCCAAATCATCCAAACGCTGCCTGTGCACCTGCAGCTTGTAGCGTGGGTGCAGGTATTTAAGCCTGGTCTGACAGTCTCTAAGCCTTAAGCGGTTCATGGTGACCTTTTGAGAGAGCAGGCGGTTTAATGAAAGCCCATATTCCTGCATACGCATCTGTGTCTGGCGGTAATCATAAACTGCCAGCTCAGCCGCCGCAGACGGCGTAGGCGCCCGAAGATCCGCCGCATAGTCCGCAATGGTGGTGTCCGTCTCGTGTCCCACCGCCGAGATAATGGGAATCTGACAGTCAAAGATTGCCCGCGCCACCTCCTCCTCGTTAAAAGCCCACAGATCCTCGATAGAGCCTCCGCCCCGTCCTACGATCATCACATCCACCTGCGCGGCTTCTAACATGCGGATTCCCCGCACAATGCTCTCCTTGGCGCCCTCCCCCTGTACCTGGGCCGGATACAGGATGAGCTGGACATAAGGATTCCTGCGCGCGGCTATATTCATGATATCGCGCACAGCGGCGCCGGTGGGCGCCGTCACGACGCCAATCCGTCTGGCATATGCCGGAATAGGCTTCTTGTATTCCGGCGCGAACATTCCCATTTCTTCCAGTTCCTTTTTCAACATCTGAAAACGCTCATAGAGAGCCCCGTCCCCATCCTGACGAATCTCACGCGCATAGAGCTGGTAAGAGCCGCTTCTCTCGTATACGTTCACCCCTCCAAGCACCACCACCTGCTGTCCGTCGCTGAGACGAAAAGAGAGCCCGCCCCGCTGCCCGGCAAACATAACGCAGGCAATCGTTCCGGACTCATCCTTCAGTGAAAAATATATATGTCCTGATGTGTGGTACTTTAAGTTAGACACTTCGCCCTTGACGTAGATACGGTTCAGCATATAATCCTGGGTAAACATATTCTTAATATAAGCATTAACCTGTTTTACTGTATATATACTCTTTGCCATAAATCTCCTTTGCAAAGGCTTAAGACACCAGCTTCGCAAGCACAGCATTAATGAAAGCCGGACCCTCATCGCTGCTGTACTTCTTGGCAAGCTCTACCGCCTCGTCAATGGCAACACCCACCGGAACCTCCTCGTCCCACTTCATCTCGTACACGGCAAGACGAAGAATGGACAGATCCACCTTGTTCATACGGCTGGTCTTCCATCCCGTGGTGTGGGTATTCAAAAGGACGTCAATCTCCCCCGCCTTCTCGGCAACCCTCTGGGCCTTCTGCCGGATATAGTCAAGATCCTGCTCGCGGGGATTCTCAAGCTGCTCAAAATAGAACCCCAACTGCTCAGGCATCTCATCCGCGGGACGAAATTCAATCCCAAACACCATCTTAAAGATATGTTCTCTTAACTCTGACCTTTTCACTTATGCTTCCTCCGGCATATCCACTCCGGCAACACGGATATTAACGTCGGCAACCTCAAGTCCCGTCATGTTCTCGATGGCAGCCTTAACCTTCTCCTGGACTCTCTGGGTGGTGTCCTTGATGCTGTACCCATAGCACAGGTTCAATACCAGGGAAACGGTTACGATTCCATCCAGTACGTCAACCTTCACACCTTTTGACAAAGACTTCATTCCAAACTTGCTCACCAGCTCTCTCGTGGCATTGCCTGTCATTGAGGAAACGCCCTCCACCTCCATGGCTGCAAGCCCTGCAATGATGGCTACCACCTCGTCCGCAATCTTCACTTCTCCCAGATTCTCATCAGTCTGTATGGTATATGTGTTACGTTCTTCTTTGCTCATATCTTCTGAAACCTCCTATTTTAGTATACACTTCTTGTCATTATATCAAATTTACAGGGATTTGCAAAGTAGACCTTTGAAAATTTCCCCTCTATCTTCCAAATTCAGACAGCCTAAGCCCTTCGTTTCGCTCTACGGTCATACGGATACTCCAATCATTGACAAACAAAAGCAGCGGCCTTCCCTTTAAGTCCTTAACCTTCTTCATATCAGAGGTCCCTGTCAGCTTGTCTAAATCAATGTCCGTATTCTCAATCCAACGGATATACTCATAAGGCAGGTTATCCAGACGGATATCCACATTGTATTCATTTTCCAGACGGTACTTTAGAACATCAAACTGAAGGACGCCTACCACGCCCACGATAATCTCCTCCATGCCTGTGTTGAACTCCTGGAAAATCTGGATTGCACCCTCCTGGGCAATCTGGTTGATTCCTTTGATGAACTGCTTGCGCTTCATGGTATCTACCTGGCGTACTCTCGCAAAGTGCTCTGGCGCGAAGGTGGGGATTCCTTCGTAGGCAAAACGCTTCGCGGAAGTGGTCAGGGTATCTCCGATAGAGAAAATCCCCGGATCAAACACACCGATAATATCCCCTCCGTAGGCTTTGTCTATCATCTTGCGCTCGCTTGCCATCATCTGCTGCGGTTGGGAGAGACGCACCTTTTTGCCTCCCTGGATGTGGTACACGTCCATTCCCGCCTCAAACTCCCCTGAACAGATTCTCATAAAGGCGATTCGGTCCCTGTGAGCCTTGTTCATATTGGCCTGAATCTTGAAAACAAAGGCGGAGAAATCCTTCTCCTCCATAGGGTCTATCGCCCCCTGGTCACAGGTCCGCGGCAGAGGCGGCGTTGTCATACGAAGAAAATGCAAAAGGAAGGTTTCCACGCCGAAATTGGTAAGGGCTGAGCCAAAGAATACAGGAGAAAGCTCTCCCTTGCTCACCAACTCCTGGTCAAACTCGGCGCCCGCGCCGTCCTGTAATTCAATCTCCTCCTCTAGCTGTGTTAGCTGCGCATCCGTTACCCATGCCTTAAGCGACGGGTCATCGATGGCAATTTTCTTTACCTCCCCTTGCGTCGTTCCCTTGTGGGTATCTGAAAACAGCTCTACCTTCCTCGTATTACGGTCATAGACTCCCTTAAATTCTTTGCCTGAGCCTATGGGCCAGTTCACCGGACAGGTGGCGATGCCAAGCTCATTCTCAATGTCGTCCAGAAGCTCGAAGGTATCCATGGCCTCCCTGTCCATCTTATTGATAAATGTAAAAATGGGGATATGGCGCATGGTGCATACCTTAAACAGCTTCCTGGTCTGGGCCTCCACACCCTTTGACGCGTCGATTACCATGACGGCAGAATCCGCCGCCATCAGCGTCCGGTAGGTATCCTCCGAGAAATCCTGATGCCCCGGCGTATCCAGGATGTTGATGCAGTATCCATTGTAGTTAAACTGCAGTACCGACGAGGTGACGGAGATACCCCTCTCCTTCTCAATCTCCATCCAGTCTGATACCGCATGGCGGGCGGTTGCCTTGCCTTTGACGCTTCCCGCTAAGTTGATTGCGCCCCCATATAATAGGAACTTCTCCGTCAGGGTTGTCTTTCCGGCATCCGGATGGGAGATGATGGCGAAGGTCCTCCGTTTTTTTATCTGGTTTTTTATTTCATCTGCAATCATTGACATATTTAGAAACACTCCTAAAATATAGTATAGCCGCTTTTTTGCGCTGATAAACAGTATAGCATACCTGATTAGACAGTGCAACCGTCCATCCTTCTTTAGGTTTTACTGCCGGCAGCTCACTTCTCCGCCCTCAGTATCTTCTCCGTCTTTCCCTTAATCCTCTGCAACGCATTGTCAATCGTCTTCGGGCTCTTATCCAAGAGCCTTGCAATCGTCTTATAATCCGTCCCCAGAAGATGGAGATAGAGCACCCGATTCTCCAGGTCGCTTAAACTTTCCTCTAATTTAATCTCCAACAACTGAGCATACTCTCGGCTGACCAAAAGCTCCTCCGGATTGCTCTCCTGCCCCGCCGCCATTGTCTCCATCAAAGAGCCTTGCTCCTCGCTTGACTCATAGAGAGATATGTAGGAATTTAAAGGGCTGTGCTTTTTTCGTTTGGACGCCTCGATTGCCGAATACATCTGCCTGGTGATACACAGCTTCGCAAAGCTGTAAAAGGAAGTCTCCTGCTTGGTATCATAATCCTGCACAGCTTTAAACAGGCCAATCATGCCCTCCTGAATCAAATCATCATTCTCCCCGCCAAGCAGGTACATGGCGTTTGCCTCCTTGCGCACCAGGTTCTTATATTTCTCCATAATATAGTCAATGATGTGCCCATCCCCTTCCCTAAGCTTTCCAATCAACTGCTCGTCCGTCATCTGCTCATAGTTTGCCATATATGTCTCCGTTCTTAATTGTGAACTAATCCCCTATGCCATAAGCCTTTGGCGCACCACCTCATAGGCCAAAACGCCTGCTGCCACAGACGCGTTGAGAGAATCGATATCCCCCTTCATGGGGATACTGGCAGTCAGATCGCAGCTCTCCTTCACAAGCCTGCTGACACCCTCTCCCTCACTACCGATAACCAGACCAATCGGCCCTGTCAGCTTCAGGCGGTACATCTGCTCGCCGCCCATATCCGCGCACACGAACCACAAGCCCCTTTTTTTCAACTCCTCCATGGTTCTGGTCAGATTGGTAACCTTCGCCACAGGCGTATAGTTAAGGGCGCCTGCCGAAGTCTTTGCCACCGTGGCCGTAAGCCCCACCGCCCGTCTCTTTGGGATGATAACGCCATGGGCCCCCGCCAGGTTCGCGGTACGGATAATCGCGCCCAGATTATGGGGATCCTCGATATTATCCAGCAGAATCAGAAAAGGCTCCTCACCCTTCTTTTGGGCAAGCGTTAGCATGTCCTCCACCTCAGCGTAGGCGTAGGCCGCCATATATGCAATCACACCCTGATGCTTTCCTGTCTCGGAAATCTGTGCCAGGCGTTCCTTAGACACAAACTTAACCAGGGTATCCTGCTTCTTCGCCTCTCTCAAAATGGTTCTCACCGGCCCGTCCTGGCATCCGTCCAGCACCATAAGCTTATCAATGGTTTTTCCTGACCGGAACGCCTCCAACACGGCATTACGGCCCTCTACCAGATTTTCATTTTCGTTTCTCATACTAATTTTATATACCTCTCTCGTCGTTTTGCGAAGGGCCGTCAGCCCCCAACGCTCTCAGCCCCTCTTTTATAAGGTCTAACATCCTTTTCCATTCCTTTTTCAGATACAGGTATCCGATTAATGCCTCGAAACCGGTTGCCTTATGATAGTCGGATACAGACTGATTCTTTGCAGGAGACAAACTTTTTGCATTGCGGCCCCGCTTGTATACCGCATGCTCATCTGGTGACAGATGGTCGTTTAGGGCAGTGATCATACGCGCCTGAGCAGATGCCTGTACCATAGAGGTGGTTCTTTTATGCATCTTCTGTACCTGCCGGTTTCCCTCTCCAAGCACCAGGGAACGGATAATCAAATCATAGACAGCGTCCCCGATATACGCAAGGGCAAGAGGTGAATACTCCTTGATATCCACCTCCTTCATCCCGAATAATTCCTGCATATACTCTAGGCCCGTTTCCATTGCACACCCTCTCTCGTATCCTTGAGAATGATTCCTTTTTCCAAAAGCTGGTCGCGAATCGCATCCGCCCTTGCAAAATCCTTTGCCTTCCTGGCTTCCTGCCGCTCTCTGATAAGCTCTTCGATATCTGAGTCAAGGATTTCCTCTTTCCTGTCTACGATCAATCCCAGCACGTCCGTAAGCTTTTTCAGCAGGTCAAGCATCTTCCCCAGGTACTCTTTCGAACTGCCCTCATCCGTATTTGTATTGATATATTTTACAAGCTCAAAGACTGCCGCCACGGCATCTGCCGTGTTAAAATCATCCTCCATTGCATGCTCAAAGCCTTCCACAAACTCCCCGGTCTTACCGAAAAGAGCCTTTTCAGCCTCTGTCATTGTTTCGCTCTTTGCATTCCCCGTCAGAAACTTCAGGTGATCCGCCGCATTCACAATGCGCTCAAGGCCGGGATACAGGCCAGCTATATCCTTATGGACACATGGTTCACAAATGAGCCCTTTATCAACAACATCCTCGGTGAAGGCCTGGACGTGATCGGAATGTTGAAAGACAATAAGCAGCTCTACTGCTATCAGGGCAGATTCTACAACCTCAAGGCCCTTGGCAAGCTGGTTGCATTCAACAGGGCCGGGAATGTATTTGGCTCCATCACGGTAACAACAAAAAAGTTCAACATTCCTATAAAGCTTGTATTTGTCAGGAACAGGAACAAAGCGGGCGAATACATCATCCTGCTGACGACCGACTGCAGTCTCAGCAACAGCGAAGTTGTCCGCTTATATGGGAACCGGTGGAGCATCGAACTATTTTTCAGGGCAAGCAAGTCCCTGCTCTGTCTGGGCAGCGAATTTCAGGGACTCAGCTACGACATGACGGTAAGCAGCACCGCCATTGTCTTTACCCGATATATACTGCTCGAATGGCTGCGCAGGAAAGCCAATGATCCCAAGACGATCTGCGAGCTGTTTTACGTGTGCTGTGACGACATACAGGACATAGAGCTGTGTACGGCCCTATCCAGCCTGGTCACCATCTTTGTGGAAGGGCTTAGGACAGAAGCAATCAAAATCACAAATACAATAAAAACGCAACTGATCAACTGGTTTGTATCCCAACCGGCATTTATCAAGGCTTTATTCCCTGAAACGGTGTGGGAAGTTTGAGTAAGTAATATCCTCATCCGTCAAAATTCCGTTTTCTTTCCCGAAATCAATAACTCTCTGTGGTATAGAAGTTTTCTTCTTAACAATGGTGCCGCCATGCTCCTTGGCAATAGCACAGCTTGCATCATTATCGGTTGACACCTTCCATCGGAAATACTCTACTTCATGTGTCTCTGCATAATATTCCATCAGAAGTTTTGTGGATTCATATCCATAGCCATTTCCCATAAATTCGTCCATAATATCAATACCTACTTCTGGCGTCTTACTATCTGTTTCCAATATCTGCACAAAGCCGCATACCCGTTCCGTCTGGTTTTCAATAACCGGGCAGACAAAATCATTTGCTTTGAGCTGTTCCCAAGTCTGTGGAAATTTCTCGGAAGAATACAATGATTTTACCACAGACCGGAACTGACTCATTTGACGGTATATTTCTTTCGTTTCCTCATCTATCTGTGCAATGCTTACTTTTTCTGAGCTTTTCAATATTACCATCGTAGTCTCCCAAAGAATGGTTTTATTAAACATTTCATACTGCCAAATTTCAATATACAGAATATGCTTTA